>TBL_comb47_HYPODRAFT_10000117_pt1 | contig 98651 bp, 84 predicted proteins | sample TroBogypolimnion_40_FD_10682 | JGI IMG/M metagenome (IMG submission 10682) | reverse complement strand
GAACACTTGGAGAATTCAATGGAATTTTCGGGTTAGATAATTCTTGAGAGATTTCTGACGGTCAAGGATATTGCATTAAAAAACAGGAGGGATGGGCAACAAGATGTATACAAGGACATGGATCATGGTAATTTTATTTTTTATCCCATTCCTCCTGATTTCCCAAAATAATATGAGCAAAAATTCGGATTTAAGTCCCGTTGAACAAAGCATCGTTGCCATTGCAGCCTTCACGGCAAAGGGTGATTTGCCTCCATTAAAGTTGAAGTTGAACTCTGGTCTGGATGAAGGACTTACCATCAACCAAATTAAGGAGGTACTTGTTCACCTGTATGCCTATTGCGGTTTTCCGAGAAGTATCATGGGCCTGCAAACGTTGATGGAGGTAGTAAGCGAACGAAAAGCCAGAGGCATTCGGGATGTAACAGGAGCCGAAGCTTCACCAATTATAGACGAACGAAGCAAATACGAGCGTGGCAGGGAGATTTTGGGCAAGCTTTCCGGTGCACCACAGAATGGACCAGCCACGGGTTATTCAACCTTTGCACCTGTCATTGATACCTTTCTGAAAGAGCATTTGTTTGCAGATATTTTTGAAAGAGATGTACTAACCTATTCCCAACGTGAATTGGCAACGATATCCGTACTCAGTACCCTGGGAGGTGTAAAGCCAATGCTCAGAGGCCATCTCTCCATTTGCCTGAATGTTGGATATTCTCCGGAGCAATTGAACCAATTTTGCACCATCATCCAATTCATAGTTGGAGAGGAGAAAATTAAAGAGGTCCGTGAAGTTCTAAAGGAGATCCTCAAAACCCGGGAGAGAAATTAAAACAAGGCAAATGGTTCAATTGTGCTGAACCTCGTCACGTAAGCTTTCAGCATCGGGCTTTACTGTGGATTAGAAAATGGAAATTTATAATTGAGAATTGGATGATCATCGTATGATAGCCTTCCAATCTGGACTGTTCAATTCAATGAATATGAGAAAATGTCTGATATGTAGTACCTTAATTTTAACAATCTTTATTATTGCTTGTGTCAACAAACAACCTGAAGCGACCATGAAGCAACACACAGAACCTATTTTCCCGAAGGGAGATAAAATTACCAACAACCACTTTACAGGTATGGCCTGGCTTCAGATGCTTGTCAACAACGACAGCATTTATCATACGTCCATTGGGAATGTTACTTTTGAACCAGGGGCCAGAACCAACTGGCACCGGCATCCTGGTGGCCAAATCCTGCTCATCACAAGTGGGGAAGGATTCTATCAGGAGCGGGGCAAGCCTGCGCAGCATTTGCACAAAGGTGATGTTGTGAATATTCCTCCAAACACAGAGCACTGGCACGGTGCAACATCAGACAAGGAACTCACCCACATCGCCATCAACCCCCGCACAGAAAAAGGAAGCGTAGTGTGGCTGCAACCAGTTACAGACGGGGAATATAACCTGGTCTGTCAGTAGCCTTTTCAAGCAATCCTGCGCTCATTTTAAGTTATGAATGAAACTGATTACAAGTGATTTCATTTTTAGGAAATCGAACCAATCAGCCTGAGAAAAAATAAGAAACGCCTGAAATACGATGATTTCAAGCGTTTCCATAAACAAAATGTTTGAACTTTGAGCCACTCATGGGACTCGAACCCACGACCTGCTCATTACGAATGAGCTGCTCTACCAACTGAGCTAAAGTGGCGAACGAAGCGCAAAAGTAAACAAATGTTTCAGAACGAAAGGGGGTCAGGTATTAATTTTCCCAATCGAGAATGATTTTTCCGCAATTTCCCTCTTCCATGATCTCAAATGCTTTCTGGAATTCGGTGTAGTGGAATCTGTGCGTGATGACAGGTGCGATGTTTAATCCCGACAACAGCATCTTTTCCATTTTGTACCAGGTTTCGTACATCTCCCTGCCATAGATTCCTTTCAGGGTGAGTCCCTTGAAGATTACCTTGTCCCATTCTATCTGGGTGGTGTCCGGCAGAATCCCGAGCAGGGAGATCTTGCCTCCATTGTACATCGTTTTGATCATGGTGTCAAAGGCTACCGGTGACCCGGAAACCTCCAGGCCAATGTCAAATCCGGCTACCATACCCACCTTTTTCATTGCTTCGGTAATATCCTCATTTATCGGATCGATGACCAGTGATGCACCCATCTTCCTGGCCAAATCCCTTCTGTATGGGCTCACTTCAGATCCAACCACGTTTCTGGCACCCACAAACCTGCAAATGGCAATGGCCATGCAGCCGATCGGACCACCAGCACCGGTTACGAGCACATCTTCGCCGATGAGCGGGAATGAGAGTGCCGTATGGGTGGCATTTCCCAATGGGTCCATGATGGAAACAATCTCATCAGGAATCCTGGAATCTATGTGTAAAACATTTTCCGCCGGTACGGCGACATACTCAGCAAAACCGCCGTCACGGTTGACGCCAATACCAACGGTATGATCGCAAATGTGCTTTCTGCCCCGGCGACAGTTTCTGCAAAAACCACAGGCGATGTGTCCTTCTACGGTAACACGCTCACCAATGCTTACCTTGGTCACCTCCTCACCAATCTTCACCACGATGCCGACGTATTCGTGCCCGATGGTCATTGGGGTTTTGATGGTTTTTTGTGACCAGGCATCCCACTTGTAAATATGAAGATCTGTTCCGCAAATGGCAGATTTACTGATTTTAACCAAAACTTCATTGACTCCGGGTTCAGGTACCGGAACATCCTCCATCCATAAACCTTTTTGCGGCAGACTCTTTCTGATTGCTTTCATATTCGTATGCATTTATCAATTAAGTAATTGGATTTTAGCTTTCGGCGATATGCCGGGTGACCATATTTTGTACAAAGTAAATGATTTCTTGCGCTTCAAATCCTAATAAAAATCAGCGTTTGACGTAAATTAATTTTTCCCGGTACATTACAGGATAAAATGCTGTTTTCTAAAGTTGGGAAGTTGATTACTTTTAACCGTTCAAAATAATGTCTTGTGAAGCAGGTTCAATTTCTTAGCGCTGCATTTCCTGATTTCACTGAAACGATAGGTTACTAAACTTAATGACGAATGATTATGAATAAGTTTTTAAAATGTTCATGGCTGATCTTGCTTGTGTGCATTGCCGGTACTTCTCTCTTCGGGCAAGGATTTTCTTTTGGAATACTGACAGACGTTCATTATGCAGCGATCCCAGACAATGGAACCCGAAGATACCAGCAGTCGATTGACAAGGTGAAACAGTGTCTGGATACGATGAACAAGAAAAAAGTTGGCTTTGTCATTGAATTGGGGGATTTCAAGGATATGCCGGTGCCTGCCGACAGGTCCAGTGCGATGGTTTACCTGAAAACCATAGAAACCATTTTTTCCCGCTTCCGCGGAGACCGCTACCATGTTTTGGGCAACCACGATGAGGATTGCATCTCCAAACAGGATTTCAATTCCATTGTTCACAACAGCCATATCCGCAAAGATTTGACCTATTATGCCTTTCAAAAGGGAGGATACAGGTTCATTGTATTGGATGCCTGCTTCGACTCCACGGGGCACGACTATGACAAGGGTAATTTTTTGTGGAGTGACACCAATATTCCGTCAACAGAGCTAAAGTGGCTGGATCTGCAACTGAAGGCAACGAAACTACCGGTGGTGATTTTTGTGCATCAGCCGTTGTTTGGAAAAACGAAGGTCTCTGTTGGCAATGCAGCTGCTGTAAGAGCAGTTCTGGAGCAGAGTAAAAAGGTGCTTTGCGTCTTTCAGGGACACGATCACCAGGGAGGATATGAATTGATCAACGGAATTCATTATTATACCCTGAAAGCCCTGATCGAAGGCAATTTCCCTGAATCGAACAGCTTCGCCATCGTATCCCTGACCCAAGAGAAAATTTTGATCAGGGGCTACGGAAATGCAGTCTCAAAATCCCTCGAAATTCGCTAGCAGCCATCCTTCATTCATCTTCCATGATTAAGTACCTCATTTTGCTTGCCTATATTTTGGTCATGATCGGAACGGGAATTTATTCTTCCCTGAAGGTCAGGTCATCGCGCGACTATCTTGTCGCCGGCAACAAGGGGAATGTCTGGCAGATCACGGGATCGCTTTTGGCAACGATTTTGGGGAGCTCAGCCATTCTGGGGAGCAGTGACCTTGCTTTTTCGCAGGGATGGGCTGCTTCGTGGATGATTCTGACCGGATCTGCTGGTATGTTTTTGTTGGTTTTTGTGGCACCACTTGTCAAACGACAAGGCAAGTACACATTGCCGCAATTAATTGGGGATCATTATGGCACTGAGGCCAAGGTCATTGCTTCCTTTGTGATACCGATTGCCTGGATTGGCATCATCGCCGCCCAGATCATTGGAGGAGCCAAGGTGATGAACAGTTTTTTTGGATGGCCCTACGGATGGTCTGTCGTGGGCATTGGATCGTTGTTTATCTTTTATACCACCATTGGCGGTCAGGTATCTGTCATCAAGACAGACCTGATTCAATCTTTCATCATCCTTCTCGGGATTGCGTCGATTGCCATTTACCTCTATCTGAAAGTTCCTGCCAGCTGGGCAACAAGGCCACCGCAGGGGTTTCCATTTAACAATTCCTTTCAGCCACTGGATCTTTTTATCCTTTTCCTGACCCATTCGACCACCTATTTGGTGGGACCGGACATCTATACCCGACTGTTTTGCGCCAACAGTGAGCGTGTGGCCAGAACAAGCGTGTTGCTTACTGCCATCATTCTGGTACCATTTGCCTTCCTGATTACCTATTTGGGAGTTTATGCTGCCCACCAGTTTCCTGATTTTGATTTTAAGCAGGGTTCGGCCCTGATCTCGGTGATGAATCACCTTCTGCCGGAATGGGGAATAGGGTTGCTGGTGGCAGCCATCCTTTCGGGAATCATGTCGGCTGCCTCCACCACGCTGCTGACCTCCTCCGTTGTCGTTTCGAATGCGATGAACGAGGATCTCGATTCTCCGATGTCACTCCGGCAAACCAAGCTGATACTGTTGTGCATGGGCGTTTTGAGCGTGTTGCTGGCACTCAGGGTTACCTCAATTGTTCAGAGTTTGCTGATTGCACTGACTTTTTTTTCAGGGGCATTTATTATTCCCGTATTGGCGGGATTGCTGGGATTCAGAAACAACAGGATTCAGAGCAATCTGGCCATTGTTTTGGGAGGCCTGGTTGCCCTAATTGGAAAAATTGCAGCTCTCACAGGGAGTGGTAAAGTGGGTAACCTGCTGATCTTAATGGCTTTTTTGCTCAATGGACTGCTGCTATTCCCGGGAGGGAAATGGATGAAGAATTCAACAAAAACGGGTGCATTGAATAGGTAATTATCTCGTACAAAAAAGATATTTTTGATCAAATTTTAGACACTTGGAACATTCATTGGTTTTATTTCACAACGATCGGCAGATATTTTTCAGTGATGAGCACTGGTTGTATCCTCTTTTTGAAGTGGAACAGTTTTTGAAAGAGCGATCCATTCCTGCAAATGAGTTGTTTCTGAGGGATAAAATTGCAGGCAAGGCAGCAGCAGCGCTGATTGTAAGGCTCGGCATCCGCAATTGCTACATCGAGTTGCTAAGCGAAAGGGCGATTCCCGTATTTGAAAAGCATGGTGTAAAATATTCCTGTCAGGAGCGGGTCGATCACATTCAATGCCGGACGGAAGATCTCATCACCGACAGGATGGATTTGGAAGAGACCTACCTTTTCCTGCGCAAAAGAGCCGGCAAGGTGCAGGGAATCTCCTTAAAAATAAATTCCCTCACGGTTGAAGTGGCAGGCAAAAAGGTGATCGAAAATCTTGATCTCGAACTTGGCAGGGGAGAACAACTGGTCGTCCAGGGTGAAAATGGTTCAGGAAAAACCACCTTAATCCGAACTATTCTGGGTTTGATTAAGCCTTTAAATGGCTCTGTCACCATAGGGGAGGAGCTGGTTGGCAGTTCAGGTTGGCTAAAAACAAGGGTTCAGACTGGTTATCTCAACCAGGAAACTATCAAAAACAATTTTCCAATAACTGCGGCCGAGGTCGTGGCCATTGGCTTGAGCAGCATAAAAATACCGGAAACTGAAAGAGCTTACCGGGTCGAATTATCGATGCGGAAGACGGGGAGTTTTCACCTGAAAGATAAACTCTTTCATGAGTTATCGGGAGGGGAAAAGCAACGCGTTTCGCTTGCACGCTGTTTGTGTCAGAATGCCAGACTGCTCTTGCTGGACGAACCCACCTCCTATCTGGATGAAAAGGGAAGGGAAGAATTGGGAGAATTGCTGACAGATTTAAGCAGGAATGAAGCACCCACCATGCTTTTGGTATCTCATGATTCTGTCTGGACGGATCGGCTTAAATGGCAAAGCAAAACTTTGAAGNAAGGCAAATTATGGTAAGCCTGTTTACCTATCCGCCTGTATTGAAGGGATTTATTGTATTGATCCTAACGGGATTTGCATTTCCCGTCACCGGAGTGTATCTGCTTCGGATGAACCTGTTGCCTTTGCGTTTCATGCTGATGCATGGTGCCATTCTGGGTGGTGCCCTCTCGCTTGCATTGTCGGTCAATCCATTTGGCGGTACTTTGGCCATCAACCTCATGCTGGTCTTGCTGATGACCTGGATGTCCCGCTCGCTGAAGGCAGATCCAGGTCAACTAAGTGCATTTTTCATGGTGGTCTCCATATCACTGGCATTCATCTTCATCTACCGTTTTCAGGTACCCGCCAAGGATACGCTTAGCCTGATGTGGGGAAGTCTGTATACCCTGAATAGCTTCGAATTTATAGGAACACTGGTGTTTTCGCTCCTGCTGGTATCCTTTCAGGCCATCTACAGGCACCAGTTGCGGGCAGTTTTTTTTGACAGTGACATAGCCAGGACTTCCGGAGTGAATGAAACCGGGTTCTATTATGTGATTATTCTGCTCACCGCGGTTACCGTCGCAGCAGCAATGAAATTGATAGGGGCACTGTTGCTGGATGCTCTTTTGTTGTTGCCTGCCCTGATTGCCTCCTACCATGCCAAAAGTTACCGTGGCATGGTACTCTGGTCTTCGTTTTGGGGAGGTCTCTTTGCAACAGTCGGCTTTTTACTCTCGCTGGCCCTTGATTTGCCGGCGAGTTCTACCATCGCCGTTTTTGCCTCCATGGTTTTTTTAATTCTCATGCTAACAAGAAAAAAATGAAGTTAAATTCAATTTATATTGCCTTACTATTTCTGGTAGTTGCTTGTGGGGAACCAGCAAAAAATGATTCGATGGTCGTGGCCACCAACTCCTGGACTGCTGCATTTGCCAGAGCAGCCGGAGCCAGGAATGTGTTGGTGCTGGCGCCTTTTGACATGGAGCATCCATCCGAATACGAGCTGAGGGCAGTTGACATTCCTGTCATTGGCCATGCCAGATTGATCATTTTTGCAGGCTACGAAACCATGGTCAAGCGCCTGCAATCGGGTATGGATCTGAAAAAAGAGGCGCTGTTGAAGATAGATACGGATTACAGCATGGTCACAATGGAAAAGTCCATCATGGAGATCGCACAGCGCCTCGGAACCGAAAAGATTGCACTTCAGAACATTGATTCTATCAGGCATTTGCTGGCAGAAAGCAGGGCACAGTTCGATAAATCGGGAATCAATTCGACACCGGTACTTGTCAATTTTTTTCAGGTTTCCATTGTGAAGGAGATGGGCTTTGAGGTGGCAGGTGTATTCGGTCCGGCTCCACTCGAGGCGGGAGATATTGATAAAATGGCAAAGCCCAGGTCTGGGTTGATTGTAGACAATGTACATAATCCTGTTGGAAAGCCATTGATTGCGGTAAAAGTAGGATCCACCTATGCCCAATTGTTAAACTTCCCGGGGATGCATCACACCACCACGCTGGAGGATGTGATCAGGTACAACATTCAGCAACTGAGTGCTTCGAGGTAGAATGAGTGACAATAATGCGGTTCTTGTAAAACATTCCTGACAAGAGCAGTTTGATATTGTCAAAATCCATTAAATTTGCAGACCGAAATTTAATTAGTTTTCAAACTATGGGACGCGCATTTGAATACCGTAAGGCCAGAAAAATGAAACGTTGGGGCGCAATGGCCAAAACATTTACCCGAATTGGCAAGGAGATTGCCATTTGCATCAAATCCGGAGGGCCTGACCCGGTTTCGAATTCCAGGTTGAGGGTATTGATGCAGAATGCGAAAGCCGCAAGCATGCCGAAGGAAAATGTTGAGCGTGCCATTAAAAAGGCTACATCCAAAGATCAGGCCGACTATAAGGAGGTGGTATATGAAGGATATGGTCCTTTTGGCATTGCCATACTTGTTGAAACAGCTACCGACAATCCGACCCGCACCGTAGCCAATGTACGCAGTTATTTTACCAAATTGAACGGATCCCTCGGAACAACGGGTTGTGTCGATTACATGTTTGAAAGGAAATGCCAGTTCAAAATTGTCGGGAAGGAAGGTCTGGACATTGAAGAGCTGGAGCTGGAGATGATTGATTTTGGTGTGCAGGAAATCTTTGAAGAGGATGAAAACATTATCATTTATGGCGACTTCGAAGCTTTTGGACCCATTCAAAAGTACCTGGAAGAGAATAATTTCGAAATCGTGAGTGCTGATTTTGAACGCATCCCATCTGAAACCAAAGAGTTAAATGAGGAACAGATGTTGGTAATTGAAAAGCTTCTGGGGAAATTTGATGAGGATGAAGATGTGACCAACGTTTACCATAATATGAAAGAATAATTGTTATTTAACATTTTATTTGAATAAAATCCCTAAAATATTTGGATTTTGTGCAAAAATGTGTTATTATTGTTCTGTAATTGATTGAATCAATAATACAATATTTAAGAGACCCTTTCACACTTTGAAAGGTTATTTAGGTTAGGTTTAGGTTAGGTAAAGCGGGGAGGTTTTCATACTCCCTGCTTTTTTCTTTTATACAATCAACAAATTGAATTTTGGTAGTTGCCTGCGATTTCAAATGAATTAAATTTGGGCATTCAAAAAGACGCTCCATGACGACATTCATTCCCACAGGCCACCAGTTGCAATCACTTTGTTGCGAATCCCTGTTTCCCGATAAGGATTGGGAACTTCAGTGCCCGCATCCTCATCCGCAGAGCCTGATCAGGGCCGTTTATGAGAACAGGCAGATTCAGTTGCATCCAGAACATCCCGGTTTGTACCTCTTTTCAGACTGGTTACCCGTAGAACGCATGCTGGAGGGATCGGGTGCTCCGGTCACTTACCGGAGTCATGGACTTGCCGGATTATTGGGTCTGGATCAACTCTTCATCACTTTTAACGGATATTGGCCGGAAAAGGGAGCCTGGATGAAATCGGGTACTTTCAAGGAGTGCGAAGCCTATTCCGTCTGTGCACGCCCGAATAGTTCATCCGGAATCATGGTCGTTGCCTCAGCCGGGAATACGGCCAGGGCTTTTGCCCGGGTATGTTCCCAAAACAGGATTCCATTGTTGTTGTGCGTACCCCTTGACAATATGCAGGCGTTGTGGTTTGATACTCCACTGGATGACTGCGTCAGGGTGATTGCCTGTGAGAAGGGTGGTGACTATTTCGATGCCATCCACCTTTCCAATCTCGCAGTTGAACTGGAAGGATTTTATCCGGAGGGCGGGGCAAAAAATGTGGCACGTCGCGATGGAATGGGAACGACGGTGCTCTCGGCTGTAACCACCATCGGAAAAATTCCCGATTTTTATTTTCAGGCCATTGGAAGCGGTACCGGCGCCATAGCTGCCTGGGAAGCCAATCTTCGCTTGTTGGCGGACGGCCGTTTTGGTTCCAATAAAATGCAGTTGATGTTGTCCCAGAATGCACCATTTCTCCCCATCAAGGATGCCTGGGATCTGCGATCACCGGTCATGTTGCCACTTGAGGATGAACTGGCCCGAAAGCAGGTGGATGAAATCAATGCCAAGGTTCTTTCGAACAGGAAACCACCCTATGCCATCAAAGGAGGACTCTTCGATGCCTTGACGGATGCAGGTGGCACCATTATGGCGGCCACGAACCAGGAGGCTGCAAAGGCCGCGGAATTATTTCTGCATTTGGAAGGAAATGACATTGAACCTGCAGCTGCTGTAGCAGTCGCCTCCCTGATCCAGGCCGTAAATGAAAAACTGATTGATCCGAAGTCAGTTGTGATGTTGAATATTACGGGTGGAGGAATTGAAAAATTCAAGAGAGAAAATTCCGTCCTTTGCCTGGCTCCTGAAAAGATATTTCCCTTGAATGCTGACCCATTGGAGACCAAGCGTCAAATTGCCGAAATGTTTAAATAAATTGCCTTGACCTATCAATTCGGTGTAAGAAGCACAATTATTACATCCATCACATTCGTATTGGTTGGTCCGGTTATGAGTTGCCCACCGGTTTTGGCAAAAAAAGTATAAGAATCGAAATTGGCAATCATGGTTTCAGGTTCCAATCCAAGGTCCAGGGCCATCTGATGGGTCGTTCCGTCACAAAGGGCTCCCGTCGCATCCGTGGGACCATCGGTACCGTCTGTGCCTGCGGAAAGAAAGGTGATACCGGATCTACCTTTCAGCTTTTCTGCCATCAGCAGCGCCAAATGCTGGTTTCGGCCACCTGTCCCTCTTCCGGTTGGATGAACCGTCGGTTCTCCTCCCCAAATCAGGGCGATTTTATGTTTCTTTGCACGCTCAAGGTTGTTGTTGGTCTCACGCATCAGGTAATCTGCTACAGTGGCTACCTCTCCTTCCGCATTCCCGGGTAGGATTATTGTTTCATAACCCAATGCTGTCGCCTTTGTTTTGGCTTGATCCAGGGCAACCTCATTGTTGCCCAGTAAAATATTTTTGATCCCTTCCAAACAGATGTCACCACTTTTTACTGTTTCGGGAAGCAGTTCCCACTCTGCCTTTTTCAAGATGTTCCAGCACAGAAGGCGGCACTGTTGCCTGAAGCGCGTATTTTTGCAATACCTGCAAAGCCATGGCAAAGGTGGTAGGGTCAGCAACTGTCGGGCCGGAGGCAATGACATCCAGGGGATCCCCGATCACATCAGAAATCATCAAGGCAAGTACTGTGGCAGGATAAGCCAATCGGGCCAATTGTCCGCCTTTCAGGTGCGAAAGGTGTTTCCTTACCGAATTGATTTCCTGAATATTTGCACCCGACTGGACGAGCATCTTGTTCAGCAAGGCCAGTTCAGTTAACTGAATATTTTCCGGAAGATCTGTCAGCAGAGATGAGCCACCTCCTGAAATCAGCAATAGGATTAAATCCTTCGATGTCGCATTTTCCGCCAATTTGCTGATTTGTCGGGATCCGTCGATGCCATTTTGGTCTGGTATCGGATGACCGGCTTCGGTCGTGGAGCATCTTTCCAATTTAACAGAATGATGGTATTTGGTGAGAATATGTCCTCCTGTCAGCCTATCCCCAAGTAGCTCCTCCATCGTTCTGGCCATGTGCGCAGAAGCCTTGCCAAATCCAGCCAGGTAAATGTTTTCGAAGTCGGCCAGATGGATGCAAATATCCCGGCAGGTCAGACATCCATCCCTGACCATGATATTTTTTTTAATCAGATTCTCCGGCAAAACAGCTTCTACTGCAGCAAGAAAAATGTCAAGGGCGTCCTGGTAGTTTTCCATCTGGTTTTGCTTTTTCGGGAATGCAACAAAAATAGCAGTTTAATCAAGCATGCGAAATGGCAGGGTTCATTTTGTTCATTTCGCGAAACCTTTTTCTCGACTACCGGCATTTTCATTTGCAATCAGGAAATGTTCCGGTTCAATTCATCCTCCCCGGCATTGGACCCTTCCGTTACCATTGGCAAAAAACAACTATTTTTGATCTTCATAAATCAGAAAGATGTCAGGAAGAAACAGTTCAGTCAAGGCCGTCATTTTTGCGCTGGGAAGCAATTTGCTGATCACCATCGTCAAATTCCTGGTTTCAGGCATTACACTCAGTGCCGGTATGTTTGCAGAGTCCATTCACTCCTTGGCAGACTGTGGAAACCAGATATTTTTATTGATTGGAAACAAGCGTGCTGCAAAAAAAGCAACTGATCTGCATCCTTTCGGGTATGGAAAAGAGGAGTATTTCTGGGGTTTTCTTGTGGCGGTGCTGTTGTTTTTTGTGGGAGCCGTCTTCTCAATTTATGAAGGTATCCACAAAATCCTTCAGCCTGCCAATATTTTGCATGTGGGTTGGTCGCTCGCAGTTCTGGTCTTGTCCATCTTCATTGAAGGAAAATCATTTCTGGTGGCTTATGCTTCGTTTAGGAAGAAACATGGTCATACCAATACTTACCGCGCCTTGAAGGAGTCCACGGATACCAGTCTGTTGGTCATTTTACTCGAGGATTCGGCTGCTTTGATTGGCTTGTCGCTTGTATTGTGTTCAACCCTGCTGGCCTGGTACATTCATCCTGTCTTTGATGCCATTGGATCCATTCTGGTTGGGCTGTTGCTGGTTGGGGTATCACTTTTTATGATCAATGAACTTCGTCAGTTGATTGTCGGGGAAAATATCTCCAGGGAGATGAGGGAAGAGCTTCGCCAGAGGGTGGCAAAAAATCCGGTAGTTCACACGGTAAACAGTATTTCGGCCATGATGATGGGGCAGGGCAAATTTCTTGTCGTGATTGGCATCGATCTGGAGGATCGGGTTGAAGCTTCAGGGATTGAAATTCAGTTGGATCTCATCAGAAAAGAGTTGTTGAACAACTATCCGGACATACACTCCCTCTTTTTTGACGTAAGGGATCTGGCCCGCGAGGTTCGATCTCTCAGAAAGGAAAAATAGCCGCAAAAAAAGGTGTCGTAGACATTTCAAATTGAAACTTTCGGAATTATTTTTTCGGAAGCAAGATAGGCAGCTCTATCCAGGCTAGTCCGATGTCCCGGTTCATGTGGCTTTTGACCCCCTTAGGCATATTGCTTTCTTCGTTGCCATCATAGAACAGGGCAAGCCTATTTCCGCATTTTACCACCGAAGGAAGGCCAATGATGTGTCTCGACCATTTTGAAGAGGAGGAGTCCAGAACCACTGCCTTGTTGGCCGGGTTCCAGTGGTTGGGATCAGAACTCCAGTACACCCAGACAGCATCCGTGTATTCCAGTTTGTCTTTTAACCCGACGTGATTGGTGAAAAGAAACCAGGTTTTTGTAGTTGATTCAAAATAGAGGGAGCTGTTTTCTATTTGCTCCTCCGGAGGCAGCATCGGGATGGAATCAATGAGCCATGTACCCTCCAGATTTTTTGTTCTGGCAAGGCTGATCGTTCTCATGATTTTCGGAGAACCTGTCGAGGCAGAAAAGAACATCAGGTATTCACTTCCATTTTTTACAATTTGTCCCGGACTTGTCGTTGCATCAAAATAGGTGTTTTTTTTTGGTTCAAAAGGGGTTGTTTCATAATGCTTCTCCCAGGGCCCGGTTGGTGAATTTCCAACTGCCTTCATGGTAAGGTAGGGAAATGCCGGCACAAAGTCTGGCTTTTTTGTTGCATGTGGCGTTCCCAGATAAAAGAGATGCCATCGCTGACCATCGAAAAAAGTGGTTGCATAAGAAGCTGATGCGCAATCTTTTTGCATAGGAGATCCAAAATCAAGTACCGGTCCCCTGGTCTCCCAGTTTACAAGGTCCTTGCTTACGGCCAGACAAGCCAGCCATCCACTTGGGCCTGCACCGTCGTAATGCATGTAAAAAGTGCCTTTGTCCTCAAATACCCAAACATCGCGGGCCCCCAGGTAATCACAACTGTCGGGACCGGCACCGTGCCTGAGTACGCTTCCTGCATCCACTGAACTCAACCTGAATCTTGCTGCAGGCCTGTTGTCGGGATATTGCATGATGCTGTCGTTAAGATGTATCCGGGTACCTTTCGGATCTTGGCGACCAAGACTTGCCATCGAGGACAGGCCAATGACAAGCATTAGGATGGGCACGGACCGTTTGAGCATGTTTTTCACTTTCACCAGATTAGCATAGTGTGAAGTAGAGGGAATTCAGCAAAACGCGATCCATTATTTAACAGAAAACTTGTAGATGCAAGTGTGTGAATAAACCTGGTCCGGAGTAAGTTCAACCGTAGGAAATTTTGACTGATTGGGTGAATTGGGAAAGTGCTGTGTTTCCAGGCATAATCCTGTCCTGTACCCATAAGCTTTTCCCTTTTTCCCAATGTTCTTTCCATCCAGAAAGTTCCCTGTGTAAAATTGAATGCCCGGTTGGTCTGTAAAAACTTCCAGCAATCGTCCGCTTTGCGGTTCATAAACGGAGGCCGCCAGCTGTACTGCTTGATCGGTCGGTTTTTTGAGAACGAAATTCATGTCGTATCCCAGCCCGAATTTGATTTGTTGGTTTTCGCTGTTGATGCGGGCGCCTATCAACGTAGGATTCCTGAAATCGAACGGAGTATTTTCGACAGAAGCCAACTCCCCTGTGGGTATTAAAGTGGAATCTATGGGGGTAAAGAAGTCAGCGTTTATGGTGAGCTGGTGATCGAGTATCGTTCCATTGCCGGCGCCGTGCAGGTTGAAGAAGCTGTGATTTGTAAGGTTGATGACGGTAGGCTTGTCACATTTGGCCTCATACTGGATGATCAGCTCGTTGTCGTTGGTCAGGCGATAGGTCATGGCTACGGCAAGTTCTCCAGGGAATCCTTCATCCATATCCGGTGAAACAAGTGACAAATTAAGTTCACCCGGAGATTTTTGTACCACATCCCACACCTTTTTGGAAAAACCAACCACGCCACCGTGAAGGCTATTGACACCGTTGTTCTGGGCCAGTTTGTACTGAATATCTCCAATGGAAAATTCTCCCTTGGCAATCCGGTTTCCATAACGACCAACTGCGGCACCGAAATAGGTGTCCTTTGCACCAAGATATCCGTCAATGCTGTCAAATCCGAAGACAACATCTTCCATCAATCCTTTCTTGTCAGGAACCAGCCAGGAAACAATCCTGCCGCCAAAATTGGTGACCGTAATTTCCATCCCTTTTTGGTTCTTGAGGGTAAATATCTTCACCTGTTTCCCGTCAACCACCTTGTTGTAAGCCTGTGGATTGATGGTCGGCAGGACCGGTTTGCTGTTGCAGGAAACGATAATAATCAGAAGAATCAGCGGAAAAAATGTTGTTTTCATGTGTAAATATTTTGTTTTTATAGGATCAGATGGAATACCCGGCTATCCAATATCTGTTGATACGATAAATGTCTCCTGGGTATTTCTTTTATAAATTATTTGTTATTTGCTTCGCGACAAGTATTTACGAATTACGGAGAAATTCAGTTTAATTGAATGGTCATTGGTTCTGCAGTGTCCAAGGGTTGTGACCAAATAATATTGGATGAAGTCTGTGGCAGAACATTCTGTTCAGTCAAAAATATAAATTTATCCTTTACCTGATTTTCACCTTTTGATTTTTTTAAAGAACGCGAAAGCCAGAATTTTTTTCCATCCGTTTTAGTAAGTTTGTAGTTGCATACTTCTTCTCAGGTAAGGTGAAAAGGTCATTTAANATAAACCGGCCAACTTGGAAACGATAGTGTTCACAAGGGTTGGAACATCTGAAGAGATTCAAAAGTTACCTAAAACAAGAACTAAGCGTTTCATGACGCAACTAAATAAACTAAAATGATGAAAAACCGGTTGATGATGATGGCTTTGGGAGTGATAATAATCTCCTGCGCAAACGAAAAAAAAACAGTCAAAGAGATGAATCCATTTTATGAAGCATACAGCGCTCCCTATGGAGTGCCCCCATTCGATAGAATTCAGAACAAGCATTATCTTCCAGCGTTCAAGGAGGGCATTCGTCAACACAACAAGGACATTGAAGAAATTGTCAACAATCCTGAAGCTGCTGATTTCGTAAATACCATTGTTGCTCTCGACAAAAGCGGTGACTTGCTCAGCCGGGTTTCAACCGTGTTTTTCAATGTCAAGGAGGCCAATACCAACGATTCCATCGAACAGATTGCCGTTGAGATAGCTCCGCTGCTTTCCGGGCACGCGGATGCCGTCAACTTGAATGCAAAACTCTTTGCGAGGGTCCAGTCCGTCGAAAACCAGAAGGAAAAATTGAATCTGAACCTGGAGAAAGGCAGGTTGCTTGAAGAGACCTACAAACGTTTTGTCAGGGGCGGTGCCAACCTGGCTGCCGATAAGAAGGAGGAATTTAAAAAGGTCAATGCTGATCTGGCTTTGCTGGAATTGAAGTTTGACAACAACATGCTTACGGAGACAAACGGTTACAAGATGGTGGTGGATAAAAAGGAGGATTTGGCCGGACTTCCCGAATCTGTTGTTGTAGCCGCCGCTGACGAGGCCAAGGCCAATAAAATGGATGGGAAATGGGTCTTCACACTTCAGAAACCCAGCTGGATACCCTTCGTAACTTATGCCAAGAATCGTGAATTGCGTGAGAAATTGTACAAGGCGATGTACAGTCGCGGCAACAACAACAACGAAGCTGACAACAAGAGTGTGATCAACAAGATTGTCAATCTGCGTTTGAAAAAGGCCAATCTGCTGGGATTTGATAGTTGGGCGGCCTACGTGCTCGACGACTGCATGGCCAAGAATGCCACGAATGTCTATGATTTGATTGGAAAGGTATGGACTCCCGGTCTCAAAAGAGCCAGGGAGGAGGCCGCCGATATGCAGAAGATGATCGACCGCGAAGGTGGCAAATTCAAACTGGCCAGCTGGGATTGGTTTTACTATTCTGAAAAAGTGCGCAAGGAAAAATATGACCTGGATGAAGAAGAGGTTCGCCCCTATTTTCAACTGACAAACGTTAGGAATGGTGCCTTCGCGGTAGCCAACAAACTGTATGGCCTTACTTTTACACAGATTCCAAATATGCCTTTGTACCATCCTGAATGTCAGGTTTTCGAGGTCAGGGACAAGGATAGCTCCCTGATTGGCATTCTGTATATGGACTTTTTCCCGCGTGCCTCCAAAAAAGGGGGAGCCTGGATGAACAACTACAGGGATCAGTACCATTATGATGGTTCAGCCGATGTTAGGCCTGTGGTTTCCGTGACCTGCAATTTTTCAAAACCTACCGGGGAAAAGCCGGCCCTGCTGAATTTTGATGAGGTTGAGACCCTTTTCCACGAATTCGGACATAGCCTGCACGGAATGCTTTCACAATGTCACTACAGAACGTTGTCGGGAACCTCAGTTTCACGCGATTTCGTCGAGTTGCCTTCGCAGGTGATGGAACATTGGGCTGTGGAACCAGAAGTGCTGAAAATGTACGCAAAACACTACAAAACAGGCGAAGTGATCCCCCAGAAACTGGTGGATAAAATCATCAAGGCAGGGAAATTCAACCAGGGATTTATCACAACCGAATTTCTGGCTGCAGCGATCCTGGATATGGATTACCACACCAATTACCAAACCTGGAGACATTGATGTGGAGAAATTCGAAAAATCCTCCATGGAGAAGGCCGGTTTGATTCCGGAAATTATTCCCCGTTACCGTTCCACCTATTTCAACCACGCATTCCCGGGTGGATATTCCAGCGGATATTACAGTTACATCTGGGCTGCGGTATTGGATGCCGATGCTTTTGAAGCCTTTTTGGAAAAGGGAAATATCTTTGACCAGGAGGTTGCAACCTCTTTCCGGAAAAACTTGCTGGAACGCGGTGGAACCGACGAAGCCATGAAGCTTTATGTCAATTTCAGGGGAAAAGCTCCGGGCATAGAACCATTGCTCAGGAAAAGAGGATTGAACTAAAATTACTTTGCTTCCAAATGACATCAGGTTTCAAGCCGGCACTGCTACTATTTCTCATTTTGAATCTTTCCTGCATTGAAAAATGTTTTTCCAGTGCAGGAAAGTTTTCATTTGGCTCAATCGGCGACAGCACCCTGATCCGCAGTGATTTTTGGACAGCCACCGATGCCCTGGGACGCAAACTTCCCGATGCAGCAATGGCAGGTCCTGCCAGGAAAAATAAGCAGGTAGCTATTTTTTACTGGTCCTGGCATTGTGAACCTAACGTTAGCTATGGAACAGTTGGCAATGTCTCGGAGATTTTGAAAAAATTCCCGGAGGCATTGACGGATACCAATCATCCGGCCTGGAACAGGGGAGGAGGAAATAACCATTTCTGGGAGGAGCCCTTGTTCGGCTATTACAGGACAACTGATCCCTGGGTTTTGCGCAAACATGCCGAATTATTGGCTGATGCAGGTGTGGATGCAGTTTTTCTGGACTGCACCAATCCTCCGTTTACCTGGAAATCCTCCTACGACGAGCTCTTCAGGGTATGGAACGAGGCAAGACTGGACGGTGTGAAAGTGCCAAAAATTGCCTTTATGCTTCCTTTCGGAGCCGGAAAGGATTCCTATGAAATGATTAAAAACCTATATCTGGATATTTTCCAGCCAAAGAGGTATCCCGAAATGTGGTTTGCCTGGTTGGGAAAGCCGGTTATCATGGCCTATCCGGAATCTATTCCGAAGGATGGAACCGCGCTCAACACTTCGATGAGATCCTTTTTCACCTTTCGTCCCGGGCAGCCAGACTATGTGAATGGTCCCGACAGGAGCCATTCGCAATGGGGATGGCTGGAAGATTTTCCGCAGCACAAATTTATGGAACGTAAGGATGGATCGTGCGAAGAGGTTACGGTGGGTGTTTCCCAGAATGCCGGACCTTCTACCAACGGACATTGTTGTGCATTTAACCTGCCGGGAACCTATGGACGGAGCTACACTTTTGCCCGGGGGCAGGATTACCGGCCGGATGCTTATCTTTATGGACTGAACTTTCAGGAACAGTGGGACAGGGCGCGCACCCTGGATCCGGATTTGGTCTTCGTGACAGGCTGGAATGAGTTTGTCGCCGGAAAATGGGAAAAGGGAAGTGGCTGGACGGGAGTGCCTTACTCTTTTGTGGATGAGTTTGACTGGGAACACAGCCGGGACATTGAGCCCAACAAGGGATGGGGTGAGAAGGGAGACGTCTATTATTACCAGTTGGTTGCCAATGTCAGGAAATTCAAGGGGATGGCAAAACAGCCCCGGGTATCGGATCCCATCACCATCGACCCGGAAGAATTTGGATCATGGGAAGAGGTTGCACCTGATTACAGGCACTACAAAAACAATACACTTCACCGCGACCATCCCGGACATGCTGACCGTCATTATGTTAATGCAAGTGGTAGAAATGATCTGGTGGATGCAAAAGTTGCCAGGGACGGAGAGTTTATCTATTTCTATGCACAAACGGCTGATCCAATTTCCAAGCCCGTTGAGAAGGATCACTGGATGTGGTTATTTATCGATATCGACCGAAACAAGTCAACGGGTTGGGAAGGTTATGATTATTTGATCAATCTGAATCCTCCCGAAAATGGGCGTGGCAAACTGGCAAAATGCACCAATCCAACCTGGAGTTGGAACTTTACAGACGATTATTTCGTTACAGTTAAAGAGAATAAAATGGTCGTAAAAATCAAAAAGAGTTCCCTTGGATTGAAAGGAGATGTTGTAGACCTGGAGTTCAAATGGAGCGATAATATGCAGGAAACAGGAAATATCATGGATTTTTACCAGAATGGTGATGTTGCTCCCGGAGGAAGATTTAATTTTGTCTTTTCAACAAAATAGCGTGGAATGTTGAGAAAGTGGTATGAGATATATATGATCTATTTGTTGCTGGCTGCGTTTCTCTGGCTTTTTGCCAACCAGGCCATGAACAGGCACTCCCATCTGCTACTGGGAGGTCAAGTGATTACGCATGCCCATCCCTATACTCCCGATAAAAACTCTCATTCACCCTTTCAGTCACACAAACATCAGCCTGCGGTTGCCTTCTTTCTTGATTTAATCACCAGTCTGAATCTGGATTCATTCGAATCTTTGCAGGTATTTCTCTTCCTGTTGGCCATTGTTTCTACAGTACCGCTCATTCGGTCAGAAATTTTCAGTCAAAAATATTTTTCCTTTGGTGACAGCCGGGCTCCTCCCGCGTTGTATTTCGTTTTGACTTGAAACCATCGCTCGCGACACAATGATATCTTGCTTGTTCAGCATTTTTTAACTGAATAGGATAGGAGAAAATGAGCATACAATCAGTAAATTTACCTGTGACGGGAATCGTTGCATCCCGTAATAAAATCAATCCAATTTGAGATGAAAATCATATTGTTATTTTTAATTGTTTTGGCCGGAACCTTGGCGCAGGCGCAAACTACGCTGAGTTTGCAGGATGCCCTCTCCCTGGCTGTCAAAAACAACCCTTTCTACAAGGCTGAAAAATATAATGTAGATATTGCAAAAACTGCGGTAACGACTGCAGGATTGCATCTGAATCCTTCGGTAAGTGTATCTTCCATCATCGTGCCATCCTCCAAATACTATACCCCCGGTTCAGGCTTGTTTTCTCCGGAAAACAGACAGATGAACTACCAGGTATCGAAGGTTTTTCAGGTTGGCGGGCAACTCAAATACAAGATTCAGGCCGCCAAATCTGATCTGATCATTGCCGGTTCTACGCTGGGCGCCTATGAATGGAACCTGCTCAGCGAGGTAGCATCAAAATGGCTGGATGTTTGGTATGCAGAGGAGAAACTATTCTTGATCAATCAGGCAAAGATTAATTCGGATACATTGCTTAGCGTCAACCAAATTCGTTTGAGAAATCAGGTAATCACGACCACTGAATTTTCCAGAACACAGATCAACGATGAACAATACAAATTAATGCAGTTGAGTGCCCTGCAGGAACTGAAAAGTGAGAACAACAACCTGGCCTTGATGCTTGGAATAAAAGATCAAATCCTGATAGATAAGAAGGAGCAGTGGTTCCCTGCAATCCTGCCGCAAAATTATGACACGTTGCTGCACATCGCACTCGAAAACCGGAAAGAGATCCTGGTCGGGAAAAACAGGTCGGATAAGGCGAAAATTGATGTTGCACTGCAGCAAGCCATTGCCAAACCACAACCCGAAGTGGGTATCAATTACAGTCCGCAAAACAAGGTGCCCTATGTCGGACTGTCTGTTGCCATTCCACTGCCCTTTTATGACAGGAATCAGGGCGAAATTGCCCGGGCGAAAATTGCCGTGAATCAGGCAGATGCACAAATAAGTGCCTATATTCTTCAGGTTACCAAAGAAGTGAGGAATGCATTTGATGAGTACGCCACCAACAAACTCAGCTGGGATAAATACAGGGAATTGAATACCAAATCGGAAGAGGTGCTGAAAACAGTCAAAATGAGTTATTTGAAAGGAGGGACCACCATTCTGGATTACCTCGAAGCAGAAAGAAGCTGGTTTGAGATGCAGAGTCAGTATTATGAATCCATGTACAATTACAGAAAGAGCTATTTGCAACTACTGTTTACCTGCAACTTCACGACAAAATAGGCTACTATTCAAACTTTGTTAAAAAAGAGATCATTTTCAATACGTGCAAAATAAAAATCATATGAGAAATACATTGATTCCAAGCCTGATTGCCTGCCTGTTTCTTGCAGGATGCGGCAGCCACCAGGAAAACAAGGTCGTCCGGACTGAAGCAACAGAGGCAGAACCCCAGGTCAGGGAGGATGGCAAGTATGTTGAATTTCCGGAGGCGTCAAAGAAGATTGCCATTTTTAAATCAGAAAAGGCTGAAAATATGAAACTGAACCTGAGCTTCTCTGCTCCGGCAAATGTGATTGGTCGTGTTCATCTTTCGAGTGGTTCTGACCTGAAAAAAATCATTTTGTTTGATTCTCCCGATCTAACAAATGTCTATTCAACCTATCTTCAGAATGTCACCTTGTTAAAGACAGCCAAAATTAATTTCGACAGGGTTACTGACCTGTTTAAAAATGGTGCAGCCACGGGAAAAGAGCTGAATGATGCCTCCACGGAGATGCTCAACATTCAAACTTCCCTGGCCTCCAGTGAGGCACAATTGCGGGAATCCGGTCTCAATCCTGAGAATCTAAACAACGCACCGCTCGGTACGGTTTGGCTGATCTGTGACCTGCCTGAATCGGAATTGAATACCGTAAAAAAGGGACAAAAGTACAATTTGCTCTTTCCCAGCTTTCCCAATGAAATTTTTGTCGCAAACATAGATGTGATTGCGGATGTGATGAACAGTCAGACCAGGAAGATCAGGGTTCGGCTCTCGCTGTCTGATACCCAAAGCAAAATCAGACCGGGCATGTATGCACAGGTGAATTTCGAAGCTCCCCACGAGGGATTGATGGTGCAGAAAAAGTCAGTTATCAGCGCCAATGCACGCTACTATGTTTTCGTAAAAAAAAGTACATCAACATTTGAACGACGTGAAGTGGCCATCTCATCAGAAGCGGGTGATTACATAGAAATTGCAGGCGGTGTTGCGGTCGGGGAAGAGATCGTTTCTGAAAACGTCTACTTGTTGAAGGCCATCGACATGGGTATTTAATCTGAAAGCAATGAGTAAGTTAATCACATTTATCATCAAACACAGGGCCATCGTCCTGTTGCTTGCACTCCTGCTCACAGGAATTGGTGCCTGGACCTGGCTAAAACTTGATATCGAAGCCTATCCCGACATCAGCGATACGGAGGTTGGCGTCATCTCGCAGCTCAACGGACTTCCCGCCGAAGAGATGGAACAGCAGGTGACCATTCCCGTCGAAAGGGCCTTGAATACTGTTCCGGGCGTTATCTCCAAAAGGTCCAAGACTATTTTCGGACTCTCCATCGTGACCCTCACCTTCAACGACAAAACAAATATTTACCTTGCCCGGCAGTTGGTTCTTGAAAAACTGAAAGATGCGGATATCCCGGAAGGCGTTGCACCTGTTCTCACCCCCATGACCATGGCCATGGGAGAGATCTTCAGGTATGTCATTGATGCACCCGACTCCTGTGCGATTACGTACCTGAGAGAGTTGCAGGACTACGTGATAGTTCCCAAGCTTCTTCAGGCAGAAGGAGTCGTCGATGTGGCCAATTTTGGCGGTCTCGTGCGGCAGTTTCAGGTCATTATCAACCCGATATCTCTGGAAAAATACAACCTGAAGGTGCAGGATGTTGCCGATGCCATTGCGGCAAACAACAAAAGTACGGGAGGAAATTACATCCGGATTGGTTCTTCTCAGATGAATATCAGGGGAATAGGAAGAATCAGAAAGGTGGAGGACATCGAGAACATTGTCGTTGACAACCGCAATGGTGTGCCTATTCTGATCCGAGATATTGCTTCCATTGAAATCGGCAACCTTCCGCCGACAGGCATCTTGGGCTATACAGACAAATCCAACGGCACTTCCAAAAGCATGGGTATTGAGGGCATTGTCCTGCTTAAGAAATTTGAGAATCCCTCCAAAACCATGCTCAATGTGTACGAAAAAGTGGAGGAACTTAACAAAGTCATCCTGCCCAAAGGCGTCAGGATCCAAACCTTTTACGACCGTACAGAGCTGGTCTCCCTGACGATTCATACCGTTGCGAAAACGCTCCTGGAGGGAATTCTTGTGGTGTTGATCGTCTTGACTGTATTGTTGGGAAACTGGAGAGCAGCAGTGATTTCGGCACTTGCAATCCCCTTTTCGCTGCTTTTTGCCTTTATTTGCATGTATTTGTATGGCATTCCTGCCAACCTTCTCTCACTCGGTGCCATTGACTTTGGCATCATCGTGGATGCCTCGGTGGTGATGGTGGAGGCGATCTTTCGAAATATTGCCTATGCATCGGAGGTAGACAGGAAGAATGGGATAGATGCGATCGTTATCCGTTCAGCCAGAGAAGTTCAGAAGCAGATTCTCTACACCGTATTGATCATAACCGTGGCATTGTTGCCGATGTTCACCCTGCAGCGGGTCGAGGGAAGGCTCTTTTCGCCGATGGCGTGGACACTCTCATTTGCCATTCTTGGGTCAATGATTTATTCGTTGACCATGGTTCCGGTGCTCGGTTCCTTTCTGTTCAAACTTACCTCATCGGAAGGCAAGAATTATCTGTGGGATTTCATTGAAAAACTTTACAGCAAATTACTTGTCTGGGTTTTAAGGGTGCCAAAAACGGTTTTGGCGCTTGCACTGGCAGTCGTCCTTGCCGGACTCTTCGCGGGAAGCAAATTGGGCACAGAATTTCTCCCGGAACTGGATGAAGGTTGTATTTGGGTAAGGGTCTTCTTGCCTGCCGGGATTTCGCTGGATGCAGCCAATCAGTATCCGGCCATCCTGAGGAAGGAACTTTCCAAATACGATGAAGTCAAGGGAGTGCTCACCCAGTTGGGCCGAAATGACGATGGAACAGATCCGTTCGGACCCAATCGGATTGAAGCCATGATCCAGTTGAAACAACCCTATTCCTCCTGGGAGAGCAAAATGACCAAAAAAGAGCTGGTTTTAAACATCAAGAACAACCTGGAAAAGAATATTCCAGGGGCTACATTCACCATCACCCAACCGATCATCGATATGGTGACAGAAAATGCAACGGGCTCCTCTTCTGACCTGGCCATTTTTGTCACCGGAAGGAATCTGGATACGCTCAGAGTTTATGCGGAAAAAATACTGAGAATTGCCAAAGCCGTTCCCGGTGCCTCAGAAACCTCCATCGAACAGGAAAAAAAGCAGACACAACTGGACATTGAGGTCGACAGGGCAAAAGCCGCCAGATACGGCGTCAATGTATCAGACGTGAATGCTGTGCTTGAAATGGCGGTTGGTGGCCTTCCCGTAAGTTCTCTTTGGGAGGAGGAACGAAAGTTCGACATCATCCTCCGCTTTTCCAAAGAGAGCAGAAAAACGCCCGAACAGATTGGGAAAATCATTCTTCCCACAAAGACCGGATTGAGGATTCCCTTGTCACAAGTGGCAAATATCCGGTTGTCTGAGGGACAAACGATTATTGCCCGCGATGACGAACAAAGGCAGATTACGGTTAAAACCAACATCAGGGGTAGGGACCAGGGCAGCTTTGCTGCAGATATCAACAAAAGAATCGAAGAACAGATCAAGTTGCCTTCCAACTATTATTTCAACATGGGGGGACAATTTGAAAATTTGGAAAGGGCGCAGAATCGGTTGCTTATCATTGTCCCCTTGACCTTGCTGCTCATCTTCTCCATTTTATTGATACTGTTTGGCTATCAGACAAAATATGTGCTGATCGTAATGGCCAACATCCCCTTTGCCATCGTGGGTGGTATTGTAGCCTTGTTGTTGCGAAACATCAACATCAGCATTTCTGCAGGGGTTGGTTTTGTCTCCCTTTCAGGCGTTTGCGTTATGGCAGGCGTCCTATGGGTGAGTTACCTCAATAAGCTGAACTACAAACACAGCATTCCGATCAGGGACCTGGTATACAAGGGCTCGATTGTCCAGTTCAGACCCATCTTTCTGGTGATGCTGATTGCCATCATTGGTCTAATTCCGGCTGCATTGAATACAGGCGTTGGTTCAGATGTTCAAAGACCTTTGGCCACTGTCATTGTTGGCGGTCTTACCTCCTCACTCTTGCTGACAGCCTTCGTGACGCCAGCACTTTACTATTTGCTTCACAGAAATAATAAGCACAGCCCGGAGCCTGCTGAATTGGTACAGGACGACGAATAAGAAAATTGATAGGATGAAAAACCCGACTTTCGTTTTGATTCTCTCCTTCTGTTGTTTATTTGCATTTTCAGAATGCAAATCTTCCAACAACAAGAAAGTGAATGGAACCACCGTGCAAGCTTTTGATCTTCAGCGGTATTATGGTTTGTGGTACGAAATCGGCCGGTATCAGAACTCCTTTGAAAAAGATCTGGTTGGGGTTACAGCCACCTATTCGCCAAAAGAAAACGGCAAGGTGGAGGTACTCAACCAGGGCTTTTTCAAAGTGCTGAATGGAAAACTGAAGACGGCCAGGGGAAAAGCCAAATTAACAGACCAAACCGGGAAACTGAAAGTCTCCTTTTTCCTCAATTTTTATGCCGACTACAATGTGCTGGATTTGGATCAGAAAGATTACCAGTGGGTACTCGTAGGCAGCTCCTCTCCTGATTATTTGTGGATACTTTCCAGAAAGCCTGTGATGGAGGATGAGTTGTACCGGGAAATTCTTCGCAAAGCGGAAGCACGGGGTTATGATACCGGCAAGATTTTTAAGGTTCCGCAGCTTCAACAGGTAAAATCTGTGAATCAGCAATGACCTCTCTTCTGAATGGAGGGTAAAATACCCAATAAATACCTGTCAGTGAGACAATTGCAGATAATATAAAAAACATCATGCTGAGTGCGATGGAGAGTTCTTTGTTGAGGTGGAGGAAATTGGCTCCGAACAGAAATACCATTTCCCTGGCACCAACCCCGCCAATGGTAATGGGTATGGCCGTTGCTATGGCAGAAAAGAAAAAAAGGAAAAGGTACTCAGACACATCCGTATACTGATGAAATCCATATAAAATGAGCAACGCGGAGAAGAGTTGCATGACTTGCAGCAACATCGACCAACCAAATAATCCCGCGTGAATCGCCAGAAAACTCTTCAGGAAAAATTTCAATACGAAATAGTAGAAGAGGTACAACAAGGGAATGCCAAACCAGCCAGGCCATCCAATCTTCAGCCTATCTCCTGAATAGTAGAACAGCAGAATGGTAATCACCCCGATTGCTACAAGTCCGGCCACCCGGTTTACAAGCATGGCACCAATGTTCTTCTTGACACCGTTCCTTCTGTATTTATTCACCAAATAGACTTTGATACCGTCTCCGCCAATTCCTCCCGGTAGGAATAGATTGTAAAACATTCCCACCCAAAAAAGTTTGAGATTAAGTGCCGGTGAAAGATGCGCTCCGGTGCTTCTGAAAGAAAGATTTTGGCGGAAGGCCGAAAGGACGGCTGAAATGAGCACAAACACAAGTGCAAGAACCAGGTACCAGGAATTGGCCGTTGAAAAGACAGCAACCACTTCAGAAAAGGAGATTTTGGAAAAGACCAGCCAAATGGCGGCAACTGAGAAGCATAACTTCAGCAGATTGAAAAAATACTTCTTTGCTTTTTGCGACAATAGCATTTACTTTTATTCGATGAGGCAGTAAAAATACAATTTATCAAACGCGAATAAAAATCTTTCGTTTGTATAGAAAGTAACAGATGTACCACAGTGAAAACCACACCAGGAGTGAAGTTGCCATCTCGATGGCCAGTTTTCCCCCCCAGTTGAAAAACAGTGGAACAAAAGGCTTGTAAATTTTGGCAATCAACTCGTTTCCTCCGATGTGTGCAAAAAGGTAGATAAAAAGAGGATTCATCCCAACGATGGCAAAAAACCTGGTGCCATTCGTGAATTTCAGGACATCAATGACATAGTAGGAGATGGCCAGTGCAATGAAGGCCCATCCTCCGCTGACGATGACAAAGGAGGGGGTACAGATTCTCTTGATGATCGGAATCCAGGGATCCAGGGAGTATCCGATGATCAATCCCACCATCCCGGCCAGAAGCAGCACCTTTACCTTTTTTTTGGGTAACCAGTTATTCATCAGAATCATGCCGGCAATCACACCCCAGATGGTATGAGCAGTGGTTGGAATCGCATTGACAGCCACCCAGTGACCTCCATTCATTTCACCCAATATGGCCACATCGAACCAGGTACCAAAATTGTGATCCGCTATGTACGGCTGGTTATAACCTGGAACTGCCCAAAATTGATACAGCAGGAAGGAGAGCAAGATCATCCCAAAGGAGACAAGCATCTGCCATTTAACGGCTTTACGCATCATCAAAAACGCCACAAGGTAGGTAAGGGAAAGCTGAGCCAGTACATTGGTGAGACGAAGGCACAGTCTCCCCGGACCAATGCAGTAGAGCGCCCAGCCAAGAAACAACAACAGAAAGGATCTTTGGAGAGTATGCCGGAAAGTCACTCCCCAGCTGTCTCCCCTGTTCCACCGCTTGGTAAAGGAGAAGGGCATGGCTACACCGACGATGAACATGAAGAATGGCTGGATAAGGTCCCAGAAGTGCAATCCGTTCCAGGGATGATGGTCCAGCTGAGTTCCCAGAAATGAGACGATGGTTCCGCTAAAATAAGGATCTCTCAGGTTTCCGAATAATTCCGAGAACTCTCCGATCAACAAAAACATGGTGATTCCCCTGAAAAAATCTATCGAGAGAATTCTTTCATTTTCTGTGGTTAGGTGGGTTGAATTGGCCATGGCATGAAATAGTTTGTGTAGTAAAAGTAGGATTGAATCTCACAACCAAATTTAAAATAATTTTCGGTTAATTCACCTGTCAATTCTGGCAGTTCGTTTACAATGATTTTTGCGATTCAACAATAAATATATCTTTGCGGTCGTCTTTTGAAACTGCAGCACGATGATGATTGCCAAATACCTGGAATCCCTTTCCTTGTCGTCCTGTTCAATACCATTAAAAACTATCGCATGATGAAATTTTTTTCAATTGTAGCGGCCTGCATGCTTCTATTTGCTTCTTGCAGCAAGAAAAGCAGCCAGGCTGACACCGATGACCAGATCATTCAGAGTTACCTGACCTCCAGGAGCCTAACTGCAACGAAAGATGCCTCAGGGCTTTATTATATGACAACCCTTGCAGGAACCGGTGTTTCGCCAACAGCTGCTTCAACCGTTGAAGTGAAGTACAAGGGTTATCTGGTCAATGGAACTGTTTTTGATCAAACGGCCACGGGCAAGACTGCCAGCTTTCCACTTTCCGGTTTGATCAAAGGTTGGGAAATCGGAATTCCACTGATGAAAGTGGGAGGTAAGGCCACGTTTTTGATCCCCTCTGCACTTGGCTATGGAAGTTCTGCAGTGGGAACAATACCGGCTAATTCGGTACTAATATTCGAAATTGAACTAGTCAGTGTAAAATAAAAAAAGAAAGAGGGGACCCTCTTTCTTTTTTTATTCCCGTTCAAACAGGGATTTATCTGCGCCGCAGATGGGGCAGGTCCAGTCGTCGGGGAGATCCTCGAATCTTGTTCCAGGTGCTATTCCTGAAATGGGATCCCCTTTTTCTGATTCATAGGTAAAATGGCAGAGCTGGCATTGCCACAATTCATTTTCGATTTCGCTGCCGGCCAGTGCTGCAACAATTGCCGCCTTCTCGACATAGGTGGGAGCATTCTTGGGCGAGAATCCCTTCATTACTTCACGGTAGTAATTGTAGGTGAGTGGTTTGATCTCTGTTTTGATCAGGTCTGAAGAGAGAGCTTCTCCGATAAACAACCAATGACTCCCCACATCAAAGGTCTCGGTGACCTTACAGTCGAACCAGGCCAGGCAGGAATCTGTCACGACAGGAGAACCTGTTTCGCCGATAAAATAGTTTACTCCTTTGAACTTGTCAATCTCCCGGCCACTTCTGTATCCGAAATCACCTATCAGGCCCGTGGAGGCCTGCTCTCCCAAGACGGAAAAGGCAAAGGCCCCACTTTTTTTGATGATATCTGCAGTGAAATTATCCTTGTTGCAACTGATCCCGAATTTTGGCGGATGGGAAGTAACCTGAAAAACGGTATTGGCCACATAACCTGCCTTGGTATCCTGAAACTTGGCGGATACCAGATAGAGTCCGTAAGAAACTTTGAAGAAAGTATCAATATTAATCATGATGGGTCAAATTTTTGATGTTTGAAATTGATCTTAAATATAGATGAAATCGGCTTAAATCATGCCTGTAAAATTAAAATCATATCAAATAAATTTATTTTTCATCTTAATTGCCGTCTGACTTATGACCGGCACCATTATTTGTGTTTTATAACATATTCTCTTATTTGGGATATTTTTTAACTTTGTTCGTTATCGTACACGGAGATTGAAAATCATTTATCTATTCATTTAAAATCATACTACGAATGTCTGACAGAAGAGAATTTATTCAGAAATCGGCCGTAGGAGCGAGCGCCCTTGCCGTGAGCAGTCTCACCTTCAGCGCCAAGAGTTATGGCCGTATCATTGGTGCCAATGAGAAAGTCAGGGTTGGCGTAATTGGTCTTTCCGACCGCTTCAGAAGTGCCTTATTTCCAAGTTTTATGGACAATGCGAAGGCTCAGAATTTTGAGATTGTGGCTTTATCCGATCTGTGGAGCAAAAGACGTGAGGATGGAAAGGCTTTCTTCCAGAAAAATGCCGGATGGGATGTTGCCCTTTGCAGGAACAACGATGAGTTGTATGACCGGAAAGACATCGATGCAGTGATCATAAGTACTGCCGATTTTCAGCATGCTCTTCATCTGGCAGAAGCCGCCGGTCACAAGAAAGATGCCTATTGCGAAAAGCCATTTGCCGAGACCATGGCAGATGCCAAAGTGGCCCTGAAGGCTTGTCACGAGAACAATACGGTGGTGCAGATTGGTTCACAGCGCAGGAGTACTGAAAACTACATTGCCGCCAATGAGTACCTGAAATCGGGTAAATTCGGCGACATTGTGATGGTTGAAATGTGCTGGAACGTAAATCAGCCGGGGAGATGGAGAAGACCTGAAGAGGTGAAGGCCATCAGAGAGTCGGATACCGACTGGAAACGATTCCAGATGAATCGACCCGAGACTGCGTGGGATCCGAGAAAATACCTGGAATTCAGGCTTTTCTGGCCCTATTCATCAGGCATAGCCGGACAATGGATGTCTCACCAGATTGATACGGTGCACTGGTTTACAGGTTTGGCTCATCCGCGCAGCGTTGCAGCAAACGGTGGAATCTACCAGTGGAAGGATGGCAGATCCAATGCGGATACCCTCACGGCTGTCTTTGATTACGGTGACGATAAGAAAGGCTTTCAGGTCATGTACACCTCCCGTTTCAGCAACAGCGCTGGTGGTACCAAGGAGTTGTACTACTCCAATGGTGGTATGTTGAATCTGGATACCAACAAAATTACCTCTGAGGGTGGGTTGAAGGAAAACGAGGCCAAAGCCATGGGCATGAAGGCCAATTTGCTTGATAGTTTTGAATTGCCAAAAGTTGCCATGACAACTTCAGCTGACACCAGGAAGGATCCTTCCACCTCTGCGCACATGAACAATTGGATGGAATGTGTCAGATCAAGGAAAAAAACGCATGCACCCGTTGAGGCAGGTTACAGTCACGCCATTGCAACCATCATGGCCAACGCAGCCTTCAGGACCGGATTGCGTGCTACTTTCGATGAGAAGTTGCAAGAGGTAATTTGTGGCGGAAAAGTATTTAGATACTAGAAAATTAGCAGATAAAAAAAAGGCCTCCGGTTTTCCGGAGGCCTTTTTTTTATCTGCAGGCGAAAGTAAGCTCAATCATTTTAAAAACCTTTGCGTTCTCTTTCTGATCATTCAAACCTGTCTGCATGAATAACAGGTAGGTCTTTTCGGAGCAGTTGAAACAGTAAATTGTTCCTGTTACCTTAATCCCTTTGACAACAGACTCATATTTGACCATGCAACCATCCATGCTGCCAAACCTTCCTTTTTCTATCGCGGTAAACTCGATGCCGGCTTCCTTGTAGATTTCACCCTCTGTCATGGCCTTTTGCTGAAACAGAAGTGATTTGACGGGGTTTTCTTCCTTGTTGATGGTAACCAGACTAAATAGTCCCGTCGATTTTTTGGCACTACTCTCCGCCGAATAGTAGTACCCTTTGTCAGGCAGGACTTCATCTGAAATGGTTTTCCAATCTCCCGGAATGGAGAAGGAAACGCCGTTCTTCAAATAGTTGAAGGTATTGTCTTTTGCAAAAGCCAGATTGATAGAGCTAAACAGCAATAAAAACACAAGTGCAGTCTTGCCCTTTGCAAAATAATCGCAAATGAAGGAAGCAGCACCTGATTGTCTTTTGGATGCCATCACTCTTCAACGGCTTTGAAATGCTCCTTGTTCTTCTCGATGATCAAACGATACCAGAAATCAGGATAAGCAGGGTGCATGGGTTGTGCCGGCTCTTTTCCATATTCATTTCTTTCAAATTTGCCGTCTTTCTCATTCATCACATTGCCGTCCTTGTATTTGATCAACAAATAGTGGCTCAACTCTTTCCAATCCTTCACGGTAGTTTCAACCTTGCTGACCGTATAGGCAGTCAGACATTTGATGGCACCCTTCTTGTCTCCCTTGTTCCAAAGATTCAGGGCTTGCTGATCCGTTGCACCAATCGTGCTGATAAACTCTTTTTCTTTTTTGGACTGAACCTTTTGAACATCCTTGATCATATCGTTGTAGCGCAGGTAACACATGTTCGCAACCGTATTGAAAATCCAAAAGGCCGAAGTATCCGACCAGGTCAGGAAATCTCCGTTCCCGACTTTAACCGAATTCGGAACTTCATTGATGCCGCAATAAACAGGCATGTAACAGGTTGAATAGGTATCATCCACTCCAAACCAAAGAACTCCGCCGATGGGATCCGGAAATGACGGACGACATTGTGCGACAAAAGAGAATCCTGTTTGCTGCGTGGAAATAGCTCTTTCGTGGCAATAGGAGACAGAATCTACCTTCCAGGTCATTGGCCGCCACCTGTATGGCAGGATATTGGGACCGGCTCCCGGATCTTTGGTCATATCCAATGCCGTTCCTTCATAATGATCGCGCATCATCCCCATGACATTCTCCAGTGTGAGCGGTGCATCCGGTTTGATCCAGAGTGGCATGCGGTTGGTGGCATATTTATTTTTATCGTAGTTGATCTTGCCAAGAACATAATTCTCGTATTGTCCCATCTGTTTGTTGACTTTGTTGAAACCTGCCCAGACGCGTGCATCACAGAAGCGTGCGCCACCAAATTCAACCGGGTTATACGTATCTGAGAAACTAAATTCGTTGTTTGTACCATTAAACCAGCCTTTTTCTCTGGCAAAGGAGATCACATCCGGTGCGTACAGGCACTCTTTGGGATTGTCAAGCGGAAATTGCGTAATCCTTGCCTGGTTGGCGTGTCCGGAGATGTAGCCATCGGGAATCTTCTGGGCAACCCAAACGGCACCCTTCTGTCCGTTACCCTTTCCAATCATTTCAAGAATCCAAACTTCCTCCTTGTCGGCAATGGAGAAAGATTCACCACTGGAAGCATAACCGTATTCCCTGACCAAATCCGTCATGACGGTGATGGCCTCTCTCGCACTTTTGGCACGTTGAAGAGTCATATAGATCAGACTGCCATAATCCATGATGGCACCGGTCTGTGAGGCTAGCTCTTTTCTTCCGCCATAGGTTGTTTCACCGATGGCCAGCTGATGCTCATTCATGTTACCCACCACCTGCCAGGTGTGAGCAACCTGAGGAATTTTGCCCATGAATTTACCGGTATCCCATTCCACTACATCTGCAAGGGTTCCTGGTTTGTAATCTGCTGCAGCCCAATAATAAAGCTCCCCATAAAGTGTATGGGAGTCTGCCGCATAGCTGATCATTGGAGTTCCTGCCACCGTGGCACCCTTCGTGATCAGAAAATTGGTACAACCGCTGACTTGATTGACTTGTATTACGCTGAAAATTAATGCAATAAATATTCCGAATTTTTTCATCATCTTATTTTAATTTCAATTTTGACAAAAATAAATAATTAGTTCATTCCATTGCGGAGCGAAAAGGCTCAAATTCCGTTTTTTTAATGAGTTTTATCATACTACCAATATTTAGAAAGAAAATTCCGTTCTGTATTCGGCTTTGTTTTTCCTTTCATCCCAAACAGTTACTCTAAGTGAATGCATCCTGCCGGATTTGATTCTCTTTTTGTCAAGATTGCAGGCAATGGTTTCTGTTTTTGCATCGTATTCAAAGAGTGCCCATTCGCCATCAATCTCGCAAGTGTAGCCCTCAATTCCGGATAAATTGTCCGTTATCTTGAAGGCTATTTTTTGCGGATGGACAAGCACCTTTCCTTTCAATCCCAATGGACGGATCGTGGGCGGAATGGTATCCAGTACTACGCCAAAATTGCCGAATGTCCTTGGATTGGCGGTTATCCAGCCGTTCTGCCATGTTCCGCCGATGGCGGATAGTCTCCCTCCCGTATTCATCAACACCACGCACGCTTTTCCCTGCAACCTGACTGGAATCTGTTTAGTTTTGATGGACAATTGGTAGGGCTTGTGCACCGGAACAAAAGGATTGTGAATCAGGTGAATGTTTGACAGCATGGCCCCTTTCCCAGGCAGGGTACTGTATGCAAAGGGGAGCTGGTCATACAGGGTACCTACCGGGATTTGCACTTTGACCTCCTCGTTTTCAAATACATTGGATTGGTCGTAGGGAAACATCTTGGTACAGGCCACCGGTGGATCGGTTGGAAGAATCTTACCGGACAATAATTTAAAATTTAATGTATTGGTGTTCCCGAATGCATCCGAAACAACAATTTTCACGAAGTGGGACTTGCCATCGGAAAAATTCAGGATCCCCCTGTTGCCTGTGAAATGATAGATGTCCATTCTGTTTCCCGGCTGCAGGTACAACCTGTGGATCCAACGCTTGCTCTTCATGAGTTCCTCGTAGTCAACGTGACTATTTACATATCGCCCCTGATCAAAGGCCAGATGGTCCATTTTGAACGAAAACCTGGGCTCCTGGTCCAGAAACAATTCGGCAGAAAAAATACCGCATTTCAGTCCGGTTCCGTTGAAATCATCGTCAGATTGAATGCCGATTCCAATTTCGCCTGAGACCTCAATGGGTAGGTTGTTTTTCAAAGAGGTAGATGTTTTGGTGGAGATGGTTTCGACTCTCATTTTTTTGGAACTTTTGTTGACCCTACTGCCTCCGGAAAGCGGATACAGGTAGAGTGCAGTGATTCTCGGCGAACTTTTGTCCGTAATTCCGGATAGAAAAAATAGTGGATTTTGAGGCTTCTCGGATTTGGTATCCCTGATTTCAAAATGGAGATGCGGACCGCCGGAACTTCCCGTATTTCCTGACCAGGCAATGAGTTCGCCCTTGTTGAATGACATGAATCCGGCAGGTATGGTCAGGTCAACGGCAAACTGTTTCAAGAGATATTGCTGCGTTTCCACGTAGGATTCAATCTTGGGATGAAAGCGTGAAAGATGACCGTAAACCGTGGTATGGCCATCCGCATGAAGCAGGTAAAGTGCGTGGCCGTATCCGGTAGGCGAAACGGAAACCCTGGCAACGGTCCCGTTTTCGGCCGCATAAACTGGCATGCCTGTCTGACCGGCTGTTCTGAAATCCAGTCCGGTATGAAAGTGGTTGCTGCGCAGTTCCCCAAATCCTCCCGAAAAGGAGCTGGCTATTTTAAGGGGGATCAGGTAACTGTTTTTATTTCCGGACTGTCCGGAAAGTACTCCAGTCGCGGAAATCATCAGTAAAAAAACGAGGTAAAATCTGTACATATGCTAATTTAATCAGGGTGACTAAAGTAGCAAACTTTGCTTCAACGGAGGAATATTGGCAGGGTTAATATTTTGGTATATTGATTTTAATGCTAACTTTGTGACAGTAATCCTTGAACATGACTGAGCGCGAAACTCTTTTATTACGAGAATTTAAAGAAAGACTCGATCAGATGATTGGTTTGCATCAAAAGATGAAAGCCGAACGTCAAATACTTAAGGAAGAGAAGGTGCGTCTGGAGGAACAGGTCAATTTGCTGACAATTTCCAATCAGGATCTGTCCAGAAAAGTAGAGGATTTTAAATTTGCCAAATCTTTGACTGGCGCGAATGATGATTCGCACGAGGCAAAAATTAAGATAAATAGATTGGTGCGGGAGATTGATAAATGTATTTCACTTTTAAATAAGTAATCCGCCTGCCATGGATGATAAACTTTCGATCAACATTAACATAGCCGATAGGTTGTATCCGCTTCGAATTGATAGAAAGGAAGAGGAAAATATCCGCAGGGCAGCGAAGATTATCAACGATAAAGTAGTTCAGTACAAGCAAAGGTATCCTTCTAAAGACCTTCAGGATTGTCTGGCGATGGCCACTTTGCAATTTGTGATACAAAAATTTGACAACGAAAAACAGACGGAATATTCGCCCATCGTTGAAGAATTGGAACGTATGAACGACTTTTTGGCAGAGTATATCGAGAAGGAAGATTAAAATAGTTTATTCAAGATATTTTACCGCATCTTATTCTTTTTCATTGGCTTGGTGTCGATTGAAAAGATTGGGATTGCGGTTTTTTTTTAATTCTAATATTTTTTCCATATGGTCACAACTATGATAGTAGGCCTGGTGGCGGTTTTGGTGGGAGGGACAGCATCCTATTTTTTATGGGATGTCGTGCTTCAGAATAAATGCCGGAATTTGCTGAAAGAGGCTGAAGTACAATCTGAGATTATCAAAGAAAAAAAGGCTATACAGGCCAAAGAAAAATTCATTCAGTTAAAGGCTGACCACGATTTGTACATCAACGATCGTAACCAGCGCATCATTGGTGCTGAAAATAAGCTGAAGCAGCGCGAAGCAATCCATCTCCAGCGCAAGGAGGAACTGCAGCGAAAAATCAAGGAATCTGAAATTTCCAAGCAGGAATCTGATACGCTCAGGGAAAGCCTCACGATTCAACTTGAAATGATCGAACAGAAAAACGAAGAGCTTGAGCGGATGCACAAGCGCCAAATCGACCAGCTTGAAGCATTGTCCGGTATTTCTGCCGACGAAGCAAAAACGCAACTCATTGATTCTCTGAAGAACGAAGCCAAAACAGAGGCGATGTCCTACATCCAGGAAATCATGGATGAGGCCAAGATGAATGCCAACAAGGAGGCCAAGAAAATTATCGTGAAGTCCATTCAGCGTGTCGCCTCTGAAACGGCGATTGAAAATGCGGTAACAGTTTTTCACATTGAGAGCGACGAGATCAAGGGGCGCATCATCGGGCGGGAAGGACGCAATATCCGCGCCCTGGAAGCTGCCACAGGGGTGGAGATTATTGTGGATGATACGCCGGAAGCTATTGTGCTTTCCGGATTTGATCCGGTAAGGCGTGAGATAGCCAGACTTGCCCTGCATCAATTGGTCACCGACGGACGAATACACCCTGCCCGCATTGAAGAGGTTGTCAACAAAGTGAAAAAACAGGTTGAAGAGGAGATCATCGAGACAGGGAAGCGAACCACCATCGATCTGGGAATTCACGGCATGCATCCCGAACTGATTCGTCTGATCGGTAAAATGAAATACCGCTCTTCCTACGGACAAAACCTGCTGCAACACTCCCGTGAAACAGCCAATCTTTGTGCGATCATGGCGGCCGAACTGGGCTTGAATCCAAAGAAAGCCAAAAGGGCCGGACTCTTGCACGATATTGGCAAAGTTCCGGATGATGAACCGGAATTGCCGCATGCCATTCTGGGTATGAAGCTAGCTGAAAAGTACAAGGAAAAACCCGATATATGCAATGCAATCGGTTCTCACCACGAAGAGGTGGAGATGGAAACCTTGCTGGCACCACTGGTACAGGCTTGTGATGCCATTTCAGGCGCGAGGCCCGGTGCACGACGCGAAGCTGTCGAGTCCTACATCAAGCGATTGAATGATCTTGAAAATATGGCACTCTCTTATCCCGGTGTGACAAAAACCTACGCCATTCAGGCGGGTCGTGAATTGAGGGTGATCGTCGGGAGTGACAAGATGACGGATGCCGAGGCCGAAAGTCTGTCTTACGACATTGCTAAGAAGATCCAGGACGAGATGACTTATCCGGGGCAGGTCAAAATCACGGTCATTCGTGAAACAAGGGCTGTTAATTACGCCAAATAGTTGATTCAGGAACAGAAAGTTGTTCCGAATGTTGAGATCAAGAAGCCCTTACATGGTGACTCTAAGTCAGTTGGTAGGGGCTTCTTTCAATATCCCTCCAGCAGGGCCAGCAGATCCTCTGTCAACAGTAATTTCTCCTGTTCCCCATCGTTGGTGTAAACCAGGTACATCAGGTTGAGTAGTTTCTTAATCAGGCTGATGTCATTCTCCACCCTTGTTACAATCTTTCCGTATTTAAGCGATTTGTCGTACAAAAACTGGACCTCCTTTGGGCTGATCACGGACCCCCGGTGTGCGACATTGATGTAGAACAGGTATTTGTCAGTGGTGGTCCCAAAGGCAAGTGAAGCTGCCAGATTATCCTCATAAACGAGTAGTAGCTTGTTGGCCAGCATGATCGGAAGCAGATCGAGGTGAAGGTTTCTGGCAATGAGCAGGTAGAGAATGGTCAGCGAATAGACATCACCGGTCTTGGAGAAGAGAAGTTTATCCAAAACGAGGTTCTCAACATTGGGCAATTCGCTGTTGGATATTTCAAAATTATTGATTCTGAAAAGAATATGGTTGATTACAGCCACTTTTTCAAGTGAGGTCATCGATTCGGTCACCTCCAGCCAAACCTCCCTGTAAATCTTCTGAATGCTGTTTTCAATTTTCTCTTTTGAAATGCCCGGATGATGAACCGATGAGACAAGCAACCAGCCATCAAGCAATGTTCTGTGCTCTGCACTGATCCATTGCTTCATTTTTTCTACGATGATATCCCTCTTTATCAGGGCGATTACCTCTTCCAGTTTTGAAGCGTGCAGTAGTGAATCGGAAGTCAGAAGCGCATCCTCCAGTTTTGGCAATACGGAAGCCCCAAAGGAAATCAATTTCTCCTTCACAGAACGGAAGACCAGTTCATCCTGATCATCCAGAAGTGAAATCAGCGCATCAAGGATGGGATCGGATGTTGACATATCAAATTCGCTCAAGTACCTTTTGGACCAGTTTAACCATGACCGGCTTGTAATCTTCGTTGGCATGTTTGGATACCCTGTTGGCTATGATGATGCAAACTGTCAGTGCCTTATGACCCAACAACTTACTCAGTCCATAAATGGCGGAGCATTCCATTTCGTAGTTGGTGATGCGCTGGTTCTCATGGCGGAAGGTTTCAATTTTATCATTGATAAGCGGATCTACAATTCTTAGTCTCAATTCACGGCCCTGAGGTCCGTAGAAACCAGGTGCCGAAATGGTGACACCCTGGGTGAAATTTATGTCTATGATTTTATTGAACAGTTCAGTATCTGCTTCAACCACATAGGGAGAGGGCAGGAGTGCACTCCAGTTTACATACTTCTTGAATGCGTCTTCGAAAGCCAAATCCGCGACTTCACTCCGTCTTTCATAAAAATTCAACAATCCGTCGAAGCCTATCGCCTTGGCTGATGCCAGGAAGGCATTGACAGGAATGTCGCCCTGCAATCCGCCAGAGGTTCCTATTCTAATAATTTTCAAGGATTTTTTTTCACTCTTGACCTGCCGGGTCTCCAGATCGATGTTGACCAGTGCATCCAACTCATTGACCACTATGTCGATGTTGTCGGTTCCAATTCCTGTCGACAGAACCGTAATATGTTGGTTCCATAATGTCCGGTGGCTGAGACAAATTCGCGATTCTCGGTTTCTGATTCAATGCTGTCAAAAAAACCCGCTATCATTTTTACCCTGCCGGGATCGCCGACCAGAATGATGTTTTCTGCAAGCTGCTCAGGTTTCAGGTGAAGGTGAAAAATGGAACCGTCGGGATTGATGATCAGTTCAGAAGGCTCAATAACTCTCATGTTTGTTGTATTGATGTAGTTCAAAGTTAAAAAAAAGTAGGATGATCCCGAATATTTTTAATTTTGCAGCAAATAAATGTCCGCCAATGATCCAAAGAATTCAGTCACTTTACTTACTAATTGCTGATCTGTTGATTGCAATGCTCTTTTTTGTTCCGTTTGCTGAGATTGCAGGCAAGGACGGTCATCTTTACCTTTTAAGTGCGACAGGTTTTCGGCCAGAAGAAGCATCCGGGGGCGCAGTTTTGGTCAATACCTGGCCGTTGCTTTTTTTATCAGGTGTCTTGTTGCTGGGTTTGATCTTTGTACTTTTTCAATTTAAAAACAGGGTCAGGCAGATAAAATTTTCCTATGCAGCAATTTTACTTCAACTTATCCTGACCGCACTCATCTGTTTTTTTGCCTGGAGCGGAAGCCACCAGGTTGGCGGTACTTTTTCACTCAAGATCTATTTTACACTTCCGCTCATTGCTTCCGTGATAGTCTATCTGGCGATCAGGGGAATAATGAAAGATGAAAATTTGGTCAAATCCATCGACCGTATCCGCTAAAAAAATCTGGCAACCTGATCCGCAATGGCTGCCAGAAACCGTTCATCTTCAGGGGTAAAAGGTGCATAGGCGTGAGAATCAATGTCAATCTGGGCAACAAACACGCCATTACTTAATATAGGAACGACGATCTCACTCTGCACATCCATGCTGCAGGCAAGATAATTCTCCTGTTGCGTCACATCCTGAATCGTCATGGTTTGCCAGCTTTCGGCCACCTGGCCGCAAATTCCCTTCCCAACTGGAATGTGGGTGTGTTCCGTAGGAGCACCCTTGAATGGCCCCAAAACCAGCATTTTGTTCTCAGGATCCAACAGGTAGAAACCTACCCAGTCATAATGTGCAACTTCTGTTTGCAACAATTCCGCAGTACTTTTCATAAGGGATTCCAGATCACCTGCTTGTTCCTGAAGACGTGAAAATTTTTTGTACAGGGAAGTGAAGAATGAATTCATGGCCACGTGCTATTTGATTTTTATTTCGTTTTCATAGGTGATCTTTTCACAGTAGTAACATTTCATCTCAATCGGTTTGTTGTTGATGATCTGGAATTTGGTACTGATATTTTCTGAGTTGGTAATGCATTTGGGATTAAAGCAACAGACAATTCCGTTTACCTGTTCCGGAATCTGTACCACCCGCTTCTCCACCACTTCATAATTTCTGATCGTGTTGAGTTTTGCGTTGGGGGCAACCAGTGAAATTTTATTGACCTCTTCGTCTTCAAAATATCGGTTGGCAATCTTGATGATGGCCTTTGTACCCATTGCCTTGCTATCCAGATTGTTGCCAAAAGTGACCATGTTGTTGAACTCTTCCAGTTTCAGTATCTGAATAACCTTGAAAAGTGCTTTCGTGGGAATGTGGTCGATGACGGTTCCATCCTTTATGGCGCTGACATTTAACTGCTTTTGCATAGCCTTGATTTTATCGGAGATTTAACAAATGTGAGATGATGGCCATTCGCGTGAAAACGCCGTTTCTGGCCTGGGAAAAGTAATATGCCTTGGGATTGCTGTCGACATCCGGATGAATTTCGTTGATCCTTGGCAGAGGATGCAAAATTTTTACCGTTGGTTTGGTATTTCCAAGCATCTCGTTCTTGAGGATGTATACGTTTTTGACCTTTTCGTATTCTACAGGATCGATGAAGCGCTCCTTCTGAACACGGGTCATGTAGATGATGTCGGCCTGGTTGATGATGTCGTTGAATTCAAGATGCTCGAAATACCTGATTCCCTTTTGGGAAAGATATAACTTGTACTCATCCGGCATGGCAAGCTCCGGCGGTGCTACAAAATTGAAAATTGGATTTTGGAATTGTGACAGGGCCATCAGCAAGCTGTGCACCGTTCTTCCATACTTCAGATCCCCAACCATGAAAAGGTTGATATCATCCAGCTTCCCCTGGGTCTTCATGATGGAATACATGTCCAGCAGCGTCTGACTTGGATGCTGATTGGCACCGTCACCCGCATTGATGACTGGTACATCGGATACTTCAGCAGCGTACCGCGCACTTCCTTCGAGCGGGTGGCGCATGATGATCAAATCCGCGTAATTGCTGACCATCTTGATGGTGTCGTGAAGGGTTTCACCCTTGGAAACACTCGAAGAATTTGAGTCAGAAAATCCTATAATCTTACCACCCAATCTGTTGATAGCGGTTTCAAAACTGAGTCGGGTGCGGGTGGATGGTTCGAAGAAAAGGGTGGCTATGACTTTTCCCTTTAAAAGAGACTGGCTTGGATTGGCCTCAAATTCCCGGGAGAGCTCCATGATCTTCAAATATTCCTCTTTTGAAAAATCAGTGATCGAGATTAAATCTTTTTTGCTCATAATCATTGAATCTATTTTGTTTGATCTTATTCCTGCACAATTTGGCAATCCAGAATGCCAGAAATTCCGTTTATCTTGGATTCAATTTCCTGCAGTCTGGCAGCCCTTACCTTCAATCGCAGAAGGCATTTGAGATCAAACTGGGAATTGATAATTTCCAGTTGATGGTCCTTAACCAGTTGCATCAGGCTATTCATCGCCAGGTAATCGAAAGCAATTTCGAGTGTGTACTCAACTGTCTTGGTTACTACTACGGCATTGCCTATCGCATCTCCCGCAGCTTGTTTGTAAGCCTGAATAAGGCCGCTGACACCCAACAGTGTTCCCCCAAAATACCTGACGACGACCACCAGCAGATTGGTCAGTTTTCCAGACTGTATCTGTCCGAAAATGGGACGTCCTGCGGTTCCGGAAGGCTCTCCGTCATCGTTGATTCGATGCCGGACCTGATCTATCCCCAGAGACCAGGCATAGCAACAATGCCGGGCCGAGAAATGTTCTTTCCGTATACCTGAGATAATCGTTTTAATTTCTTCCTCATTGTCAACCGGATAGGCAAACGAGATGAACCGGCTTCCTTTCTCCTTGTACAATCCTTCAGAAGGTTGGGCAATAGTTTGATAGGTATCCGGAAGCATCTGAAATTCACAATAATTAAGGTAAACGATGACGGTATAAAATAAAAAAAGCAAACTTGTTAGTCTGCTTGTGCGAAAATTACATTTTCAATTTGTTTTCAATTTCATCTATGCTAAGCCTGAAATTCTTGTCAATCTCCTTCAGGTTGGTCACCGTTCTACAAGCATGAAGCACAGTCGCATGATCCTTCCCACCTATCTGAGAACCGATGGAGGCGAGCGAAGATTGAGTCAGGTTCTTCGAAAAATACATGGCAATCTGTCTGGCTTGTACAATCTCCCTCTTTCTGGTTTTTACAGAAAGTGAATCAACAGGTATGCAAAAGTAATCAGAGACCACCTTGGAGATGTAGTCGATGGTCAGCTCCCTTTTGGTATTGTTCACCAATTTGTTGATCATCCTGATGGCCAAATCCAGGGTGATTTCCTTCTTGTTCAGGGTGGCCTGGGCAAGCAGGGAGATCAAAGCCCCTTCCAATTCCCTGACATTGCTGCTGATATGGGAGGCAATGTATTCAAGTACCTCTTCCGAAATGACAATTCCATCCTTGTAAATTTTCTTCCTGAGAATGTTCATTCTGGTTTCAAAATCAGGAACCTGCAAGTCGGCAGTGAGCCCCCATTTAAATCTGGAGAGCAGACGCTGCTCCATCCCTTTCAGTTCAATGGGTGATTTGTCGGAAGTCAGGATCAGCTGCTTGCCGGATTGATGAAGGTGGTTGAAGATGTGGAAAAAGGTCTCCTGTGTTTTTTCTTTTCCTGCAAATTCCTGCACATCATCGATGATCAGCACGTCTATCATTTGATAGAAATGTAAAAAGTCGTTGCGTGAGTTGTTGCGTGTTGCCTCAGAAAATTGAATGAAAAATTTATTTGCGTTGACGTACAGCACGATCTTGTCGGGATAGCGCTCTTTCACTTCAATCCCAATTGCCTGTGCAAGGTGGGTTTTGCCCAATCCCGAATTTCCATAGAGCATCAGCGGATTAAAGGCGGTTCCTCCAGGCTTCTGTGCAACGGCATAACCGGCACTGCGTGCCAGACGGTTGCATTCTCCTTCGATAAAATTATCAAAGGTATTGTCAGATTTCAGCTGAGAATCGATTTGAATCTTTTGAATTCCCGGAATGACGAAGGGATTTCTGATTCCTGTTTCATCGTTTGGAAGCAAAGCAGAGACAGGCTTATTCTTTAAGTTGCTGTTTTGGTTGGCGGGTAATTTGACCGTGTATTGCTTGTTTACGCTGTTGTTGTTGTCAACGACGACATTGTATTCCAGTTTGGCACCGGTACCAAGCTCTTTTCTCAGGGTTTTCCTGAGAATGTCGATGTATTGCTCTTCCAGGTACTCGTAAAAGAAAGGACTTGGAACCTGAATCGTCAGAATATTGTTCTCCAGTTTTAGTGGAACAATAGGCTCAAACCAGGTTCTATAACTTATGCTTGGGACATTGTCTTTGATAATTCTCAAACAACTGTCCCATATTGTGACATGATCTTTATCCATTTAGGTTGCGGTAAAAAAAGTAAAACTAAAAAAATAGGCAGTCAAAATTTTATCTTGGATAAGGGATCACATAAAATTTATTTTTGCAATTGGGTTTATCATCTAATCTTGTATTAATCAAATCAATAAATATTTAAACGTTGTTAACTACTTGATTATCAGTACTATATAAAAATATAAAGGCCAAAACGCTGATAGAATGTTACTTCAATATTTTTTGAACCCTTAAAATTTTTGATGTTTTATGATTTGCCGGATGACAAAAAATTATAAAAATCAAGCTTTTTTCGTTGGGTTAAATTAGTTAAAAAAGATTAATTCAAAATTACTTTGAACAAATTTTTAATGCTTTTTTGATAGAAATTTCTTCCCCGTTCTGATATGCTTTTAAAGAGGCCTGAGGAAAAGATAGTTGCACCTTATTTAGAATCATTCTAATTTTATCGTATGATTTATCCTGTCCGGCAAAGTAAAAAAATGCTGAATTCTTTGAAACTTCTTCTATGTTTTTAATTCCTTGAAATACAGGTGATTCTTTGGGGATCCTTATGGAAGAGCGGAACAAAAAAACTTTAAAGTCGATATTTTCAATTGTATTGTAGGTGGTCCTGGAGGTCAAATAGACCTCTTTCCCGAAATCGATGGCCGAAATTTTGAGATACCTGTGTGGGTTTTTCTTGAGGTCAATGAGCAGTTGATTGAGGTTGTCGCTCGACTCTGAAAGTCGGGTGTACAGTGTCGAATCCTTCACCAGCAGACCAAGTGTTCCATTTGAGTTGTTGATGTCGGCGAGTATAGTTTCTAGTCCTGTAACGGTCTTGTTCAGGTGATGCATGGTTGATTTCACTTCTGAAGGGTTGATGGAATCACTGATGGCCGAAAAGTTGCGAAGAATAGTTTCCAGCGACTTTGAATCGTTGTTCAAATGTTCTGTCAGCTCCTTGAGATTGACGATGGTTCCGGAGAGATTGGTTTTTTGAGTGCTGACCACACTCCCCAAATCGCTGGAGATTTGCTCCAGGTTCCCCATGGTCGCGCTGATTTGTTCCAGGCTCTTGTTGATGTTTCTGCGCGACTCACTGTTCAGCATCAGGGAAACCCCAGAAACAATGGAATCAAGAGAAACGATCAGACGCTCGGCTTTCGCCTTGATGGGTGCAATCTGTTCGGTGACCTGACTCATCAGGTCGGCTTCAATCTTGGCTTTGATCGTGTCGTTGTTCTGATAGAACTTCGTTGATTTGCCCATGCTCAGCTTGACAACCTTGGACCCCAGCAGGTCGTTGTTGGCAATTTCAGCCGTTGTCCCAACAGGTAAAGGAAACTTGTTGAAAACGGCGATCTTTACGATCAGGTCACCAGACATATCTTCGGCAAAGTAGATTTCTCTTACATATCCTATTTTCAGGCCATTCAGCTGCACTACCGTAGAAGCTTCCAGTCCCATGACATTCTTGTAACGAGCAATGTATACCTTTTCTGTTCTGAAAATATCGCGCCCCTTCAGGAAATTAATTCCCCAAACCAAAACCGTAAAGCTGATAACCAGTACGATACCAATTTTAGATGTTTTTGAGATTTTCACGCTATTTTAATTTTATGGTATATATATATTTTTTGTTGTGACACTCAGGTCAGCCCGACCATTCAGGATTTGCAAGTTTATTCAAGCAAGGCAAAGGTATGGATGATTTCAATCAAATAAAATACCCATCCGCAAATGTACGATTCACCGGAAGATGAATGAGAGTGCTCAATGTAATCGTATGACAATTATTCAGATATGTTCGAAACGGCTGATTTGAACCCTGAGAATTATCCTTTTGGGAGATCGAATTACCTCCTACGACAGCAAATCCCGGAGCTAACTTCGCATTGAACTATTTTTTGTGATCCCCATTCCAAACCATTTTTGTTTGATTGTCTTTGATGGAAACAATAAAGGCATCCGGAAATTTCTTTGCTATTTCAGTAAAATCAGACTTTGTAGTTTGGAAGTTCTCAGACTCGCTGCAGAAGTAGTATTTGTATTTCCCGTTCACACAGAGCTCTTTGAGGTGGGGTATATCTTTAAATAATTTGGATCCGCTTTCCACTTTTTTGGAAAAAACCCCAATCTGGATGGCATAAGTGGGTTTATCCTGACCGCCAGGGCTTTGGGGCTCTTTGATCTCCTCCACTTTTTGAGCCGTTGCATTCACAGGGATGATTTTCGAGGAAGATGACTTACTGCCGGCAGTCAGATTTTCAACCGATTTCTCTCCGGAAGGTTTCGCCATGGTCACAGGAATGCTGTCTACAGTTTTTTTTGTGGCGTAGGTTTTTGGAAGTGTCGGAGTTTTCACCTCTTTGGGGCTTGCATCGTGGGTAGTGGGTTCAAACTCCGGCCGGGGTTTGCTTTTCTGTTTGGTTACCTTCTGTTTTGGTACCTGGGCATTGTCAGGTTTGACAATTTTTTCAGTTTTGACGGGTAGATTGTCTTTGGCCCCCAGCTTATTTAGATAGAGGACCAGAGAACCATAGATGGACTGCGCAATTTCGCCTCTTCCGGCTTCAGTCAGCAGAAAGGCATTCTCTTTTTTGTTGCTCAGATAGCCTGTTTCAATCAGCACGCTGGGCATGGCAGTTTCACGCAACACGAGGAATCCTGCCTGTCTCACCTCACGGTCGTGTCTTTGTGCCTGCTCTTTGAAATTGGACTGCAATATGGTGGCAAAATTGACACTCTGCTCCAGAAAAGTGTCCTGAATCAATTCAAACATGATGTAGGATTCGGAAAGATTTGGGTTAAAACCCTCATAGCGTGTCGAATAATCGTCTTCAAGCAGAATGACGCTGTTTTCCTTCTTGGCTACATTGAGGTTGTCTTCGGTTCGGTGCAAACCAAGGACGTAAGTCTCTGTTCCGTTAATCTCCGGATTGTCACAATAATTGGCGTGGATGGAGATGAACAGATCCGCATTCAATTTATTGGCTATTTGTGCCCGATCCATCAACGGTACAAAGTAATCACCGTCCCTGATAAAAACTACCTTGATGTTGCCCTGGTTCTGCCTGATCAATTTGCCAAGTTTGAGGGCGATGTCAAGGACGATGTTTTTTTCCTTTGCTTTGCCCACTACTGTGCCGGGATCTTTGCCTCCGTGACCGGCATCAATCACGACCGTTTTAACATGGGCCTCCTTTTGAAGCGCTGCGGCTGAAAAAACAGAGCACAAAGAGAACACCGAAAAGCAAAATAGCTTCAACCGAAAAATCCTCATACCCTTCGTACCAATTTTAGCTGAATCAACCCTCATAGGTGCAATTTAATAACATACAAAAATAGAAGATTAAATTATTTATCACGGTACCCTTTTAGTCCGTTAGGATTTTTTACTTTTGCCTAACGAACCTGAGCAGTGAAATTAGAATTTAAAAACGATCTAATTCTATAGATTTGAGTACGATAAGATTGATAAAGTATACTTTTTTTCTGATTCTGATTTGGCAATCGCTACTCTTTGCTCAGGAACCTGTTCAGAACAGCAAGTACAAAAAAAGGCCTGTAACGCCGCTTTTGCTGTCGACGAAGGAGTCGAAGAAGAATGTAAAGGATTCATTGTTAGTTACAAAGAAGGATTCAATCGCACTGGATTCCTTAAAGATCAAAAAGAACGAGGAAGATTTCGATTCAGAGGTTCAATATACTGCTGACGGTAAAATCACGATCAACAATGCCGCCAACAAAATATACATGTATAACAATGCCCAGGTAAAATACAAGGACATTGAGTTGACGGCCGATTACATCGAACTAAACCGGGACAGCAATTTGGTCCATGCCATTGGTAAACCAGACTCCACAGGTACCATTGTGGGCAAACCAGTTTTCAAACAGGGAGAGCAGGAGTTTGAAGCCGATGAGATCAGGTATAATTTTCTTTCCAAAAAGGGGATTGTGTATGGAGTTGTGACAGAGCAACAGGGAGGCTTCATCCACAGCGGCAAAACCAAACTGGTGAATGATTCCACCTACAATCTGAAGGATGGGAGATATACTACCTGCAATGCAGAGCATCCCCACTTCTATCTTCAGATGACCAAGGCGAAGGTTCTTTCAAATAAAAAAATTGTAACGGGTCCGGCTTATTTGGTCGTAGAGGATATCCCCATCTATTTTCTTTTTATTCCATTCGGTTTTTTTCCAAATTCACCGACCTACTCTTCAGGATTTCTGATGCCCACCTACGGAGATGAAATTAACAGGGGGTTCTTTCTCCGTGATATCGGATATTACTGGGCTGCGAACGATTATTTTGACCTTGCCCTGCGGGCGGATATTTTTTCCAAGGGTTCGAGGGGATTGAAAATGCATACCAATTACAAGGTGAGGTACAAATTTAGCGGCAGTTTTGATGTTAATTACTACAAAAATGTTTTTGGTGACAAGGGATTGTCGGATTACAGAATTCAAAACGATTTTGCCCTTACCTGGAACCATTCGATGGATGCAAAGGCAAGCCCGAATCAAACATTTAGTGCCAGTGTCAATTTCTCGACAAGCCAATACGATCAGAACAATGCCTACACGACCCAGAATTACCTGACGAATACCAAGCAGTCGAGTGTTTCCTACACCAAGAGGTGGGAAAACAGTCCCTTCTCCATGTCTGCCAACTTGCGCCATTCGCAGAACAGCCGGGATACTACGATCAGTCTGACGTTGCCGCAGATGACCTTCAATGTCAACCGTTTGTATCCTTTCAAATCGGCAAGTTCCTCTGGCAAGGAGAAGTGGTACAACAAGATAGGAATGAGTTACAGCTTTGACATGCAGAATTCAATCAACACGAAGGAGTACAATTTGTTTTCATCCAGTTTGTCAAAGGATTGGCAAAATGGCATCAAACAAAGCATTCCTATAAGTACCTCTTTCAAGATGCTGAAGTTCATCACCGTTAGTCCGTCCTTCAATTACAATGAAAGATGGTATTCCAGTCAGATCCGAAAAGCCTATGATCCCATCAAAAAAGCGGTAGAGGTGACGGATACCATTTATGGTTTTACGCGTGATTTTGATTACTCTGTAAGCATTGGAGCATCCACAAAAATTTATGGTGATTATACGCCGCTGAATCCAAAATCAAATATAAAAGGAATACGACACGTCATGACGCCAACGTTGAGTTTCAGCATGCAGCCCGACTTTAGCAATCCGGGATACGGCATGTATGGAAATATCGAGTATTATGATGCCTCGGGCAGACCGGTGAGTTTGAGATATCCCTACCACGAAGGTGGAATCTATGGAACCGCAGGTGCAGGGAGGGCCGGTTCTATTGGATTCAATTTAAGTAATACATTGGAAATGAAAGTTTTAAATGTAAATGATACCACTTCAAAAGATAAATACAAAAAAGTAAAATTGCTGGATCAGCTCTCCGTTTCCACCTCGTACAATCTGGCTGCGGATTCACTGAATCTCTCCAATATCAATGTATCAGGAAGAACCAAGGTAGCAGGTGTAGACATCAACATGGCGGCCATTTTTGATCCGTATGCTTATGAAAATGGCCATTTGGTAAATGTCTTTGAATTTGAAAGAACAAAAAAACTGGCCAGGCTCACCAGTGCGAACCTGTCGTTTGGTTATGCGTTTAAGTCAGCCTCCAAGGATGATGCGAAAAAGAAAAAGGAGGGATTGGGCCCCGACGGTAAACCTTTGCCCAAGACGGAAGAGCAGAAAGCCGCAGAAATGATGCGTAAAAATTCCCCTGTGATCCCAGAATATGCAGATTTTAGCATACCGTGGGATTTTCGATTTGATTACAGCCTCAGGTACACCAAGATGGATCCGACGGCAGCTTCAACCATCAATCAAACAGTGGAGTTCAATGGAAACGTGAGTTTGACAAAAAAATGGCAAATTGGATTCTCTTCGGGTCTGGATATTCAAAAAATGGAGGTCTCTTTCACCCAGTTCAATATTTTCAGGGACCTGCATTGTTTCCAGATGTCGCTGAACCTGGTTCCATTCGGATACCGGCAAAGTTACAGCTTCACCATCAGGGCTACGGCAGCCATGCTGCAGGATTTAAAAATCAACAAGCGGTCAAGTTTCTACGACAATCAAAGCTATTAGGATTTTAACTGAGGTCTTTCGGTTAATTTGTTGTGTACGATGATTATTTGTTCAGCGTCACAGGAACAGTTCACACCACTCCTCAAATCTTTTGCTGTTGGCTGTTCCAAATTCGGAAACAGATTTTCTCACTTCACGAAGAGATTTTTCCTTGTAAATGTCCTTGCTCTTGGAATAAAATTTGTCTGCAAAGGCAATGATCTGTTCCTCCACCGTTTCAGGTATCAGGTCCTTGTTGGGCAATGGTAGATTTTTCGCGATGATCTCCTCCCTGGAAATACCTACGCCAGTGTGCCTTTCACAAACCAATCCGTGCTCCGGGAAGCCCAATTTGGTAAGCAGCTCACAACCCAGGTATCCATGTGCAAGGTAGGGAAAATCCCCAAAGCAGTAAAGATCAGGGGCGTTGGTCTTGAATATGCCGATGTCGTGCAGCATGGCGGCCTCCTCAATAAAAACCAGGTCCGGATTTAATTCGCGGTGTTTTAACCCAATTTTCAGGGCTTTGTCGGCTACGGCCCGACTATGGCCATATAGTATCTCGTAACCTCTTGATTTTGGCTTGTAAAATTTCGATAGTATTGCTATTGGATCCATTGCATTCTGGGTGCTTGGTGAGTGCTGGAAGAAGCTGTCATCATTGAAACGTCAAAATAAAACAAAAGATTCCATATTTTGTTTTTTAAAGCTTTTGAATTGGTTAGATTGTGGGTTATTCGCTATTTTTAGACCAGATTTGAACAGATGCGGTAAATCAGGAGACTGCCCCGGATGGCAGGCCCGAATGTCGTAAGTTTAACAATTTATACAATTTCGAGTGAACAAGGAAAAATTTAAGACATATCCCCGGAACTTCAGAAGAGGCATTGAGTTGCTTGAAAAAGGCAAAGCCGAGAAGGGAGTACGGCGCATTGAAAAAAGTTTTGAATCGGGCTTCAAACCAGCCATGGTTTTTCTGGATCTCCTCAAAAATAATCCATCAGTTGCCCAAGCCATTGACCTCTTTCAGGACCAGTATGAACAAGATTTTACCCTGGCAACCCTTGAACTTGGCACCAGATACTATGAAGGGAATGGTCGCATTCAGTCCTACAGTGATTCTGTCTCCTTTTTTCTTGAATCAGCCCGCACTGGAGGGGTTGAAGCCTGTAATTACATCGGTGAGATGCGGGAAAAGGGCAATGGTCTTTCCGTGGATTTGACGAAAGCATTCGAGTGGTATGAACGAGGTGCAGAGCGCGGTGACAAGGTTGCTAAATACAATTACGGCAGGTTGCTCTATACCGGTGAAGGCGGCTACAAGGATACGAACGAAGCAGTTGATTACTGGTATGCCGCCGCAAAAGAGGGCTATTTACCTGCGGTATACAAAGTGGGAGAGATCTTTGAAATGGGCATGACGGTTCCGGTCAGACCCGAAAAAGCCTTTGAATGGTACAAAAAGGCAGCTTTGGAGGGATATGAACCAGCCTTTCAAAAAGTTGGAATACTATTGTATGAAGGAAAGGGCGTTGAGTTGAATGTTGAAGAGAGTCTGGAGTGGCTCAACAAAATCCAGGGAACCGTTACGGCCGAGGTCGCATTGAAATTGGGCAAAATCTACCTGCTTGGTTTGGATATGGAGAAGGATTTGGACAAGGCCAGAAGTTACCTTGAACAGGCTGTTCATGCCGACTATTCCGAAGCAATTTTTTTGATGGGGAAACTGAATGAGGAGACCAACAAGGAGGATTTTCTTGAACTCTACCAGAAGGCTGCAGACAGGGGATTTGCTGAGGCACAAGAGGCATTGGCCGGTTATTACCTCAGACAATCAAATTATCACGGTGTCGAAATGCTTAAAAAAGCGGCACAGAATGGAAGTGCAGATGCCATGGTATTGATGGCCAAAAGATATGAAACGGGAGAGGGTGTTGAAAAGAATGTTAAAACTGCCGTGGACTATTACAGAAAGGCTGCCGAAAAGGGAAATCTGGAGGCGCAATTCCAATACGCCAGTATTTGTCTTGCCGGAGAGTGGATTGAAAGAGACAAATATGCTGCAGGCGACTATTTTAAAAAATCCGCGGAAGCGGGACATCCAAGAGCCTGCTACATTCTGGGACTGCTGCATGAAAAGGGGGAGACCTACTGGTCGGACAAGGACAAGGCTTTTGAATGGTATCTGAAAGCAGCAGAAAAGGGTGTACCCGGTGCAATGTTTAAAACAGCTGTCTATCTTGAAAACGGAGTAAAAGTTGAAAAAAATATCAAGGAGGCTTTGAGGTGGTACCGACAATCCTCATCAGCCGGATATGCCAAGGCTGCCTTTAACCTGGCAGTACTCTTCGAAACAGGCCAGGGATGCGAAGCCGACATGGAAAAATCCATTGAACAATATGAAGTCGCTGCCAGTGGCGGAATTGCGGAGGCGATGAACAACCTGGGGAATGCTTACCATCAGGGGAAGGGAATCAAAGCCGATGCCGCAGAGGCTTTCAAATGGTATAGCAGGGCAGATGAGGCAGGTTTCATGCTGGGTTCCTACAATTTAGGCGTCATGTGGTATTTTGGGGAAACAGGAGAAAAGAACCTTCAGAAAGCCTATTTCTATTTCAAAAAAGCTGCTGATAAAAATTATCCGCAGGCACAGTACAACCTCGCCGGGATGTTGATGTACGGAGAGGGTGTGGAGGAGAATAAAAAGGCTGCCATGGAACTGTTTCGCAAATCAGCGGAAAATGGCTATGCAGCCTCCTGGATCAGTCTGGCCGAATTTTATACCACGGGAGAAGTTGTGGCAAAAGATGTAGAGAAAGCCATCGAGTATTTCAATCTGGCATCGGACCACGGTTTGGGGGAGGCGGATTACCAGCTCTCCAAAATTTATGAATCCGAACAGGGCTTTCTGGATCCGGAAAAGCAAAGCCAATGTTTGAAGCGATCCGTTGCACGGGGATATATCCCGGAATAGCAAAAAAAGAAACGCCATAAATTCAATTATGGCGTTTTTTTTTATGGAACAGTTAAACTGTATGCTCAGATTTTAAATTTATTTCCCGAAATTTTCAATCCATTTTCTGGCGTTGACAAATGCCTCCAGCCAGGGAGTCATCTGATCCAGCTTTCTGTCGGCAGGGTAGTGGCCCCATTGCCAAGGATAGATGGCCCTTTCAAGATGGGGCATCATGGCCAGGTGGCGGCCATTTGCCGATGAAATGGCAGCTACGTTGAAATCGGATCCATTTGGATTGCCTGGATAGTTGGCGAAGGAGTACTTCATAGGTATCCGGTATTGTTCTTCGCCTTCCGGAACCGAAAATTTGCCTTCACCGTGCGCAACCCATATTCCCAGTTTCTTTCCCGCCAAAGACTTTAGCATAACAGAATCATTTTCAAGAATATCAACATTTAAAAATGCAGATTCAAATTTGTGTGATTCGTTGTGCAGCATCTTTATTTTTTGCTCCTTTTCGGGATAAACCAGATCAAGTGCCACCATCAGCTGGCATCCATTGCAAACGCCCAAACTTAGCGTATCTTCCCGTTTGTAGAATTTGTCGAGCGCAGCCCTGGCCCTATCATTGTATTTAAAGGCACCTGCCCAACCGGTCGCGGATCCGAAAACATCTGAATTGGAGAATCCACCAACGAAGACGATCATGCTGATCTCCTCAAGGGTCTCCCTTCCGGAGATCAGATCGGTCATGTGAACATCCTTGACGTCAAAGCCAGTCCAGATAGAGACTCCAGGCCATTTCACGATCACCGTTCACCCCTTTCTCCCTGATGATGGCTGCTTTCACACCTGTAGGAGTGCGTCGAAGAGGATTGACAGACAAGGAGGCAAAGTCACCCTTGAAATTGTTGAAATTGAAAGAGAGGCTGTTCTTCTTATAGTTTGTCAGACGACTGAAAGCCAGTTTTTTGCCACATTGTTTCTGATCCAGCAAATAGGAGGGAGAGAACCACGTTTCTCTCAACCGATCGATGTCAAAGGCAAAATGATCATGGTTATTCCTGATATTGATCATCCTGTTTTTTGAAGGCTTCCCGATAGGAATACAAACGATTTTGTTATCGGAAAATAGTTTTTCGAATTGATCCGGATCCGCAACCTGAACAATGACCCCGGGATTTTCGCTGAAGAGCAGTTTCACTGCATCGGCTTCCCCGATCAGGGATAAATCTGCATCGATCCCACCAGAGTTTTGGGCAAAGCAGCTCTCCAGAAGTGTAACAATCATTCCGCCAGAGGATATGTCATGACCGCTGACGACTAGCCCAAGATTTATAGCTTTCTGCAAAGTATCAAAAGCTGTTGCGAAGTAGGCAGCATTGGCGACAGTCGGGGTCTCTTCTCCCAAACTGGAGAGAATTTGCCCCAGGGAACTTCCGCCCAACACCTTTTTCGATGAAGAAAAATCAACATAATAGATTGGGTTGGAAGGATTGTTTTCCAAAACCGGTTCAACTATTTTCCTGACATTGGAGATCTCGCCTGAGGCCGAAATAATTACGGTACCGGGGGCATAGACCACCTCATCCCTGTATTTTTGAGTCATCGACAGCGAATCCTTCCCGGTAGGAATGTTAATTCCCAAAGCACAGGCAAAGGCAGAAGCCGCTTCAACGGCCGCGTACAGACGGGCATTCTCTCCGGGATTCTTGGCCGGCCACATCCAGTTGGCCGACAGTGATATGCCTTTCAGTCCGTGGGTGAGCGGGGCCCAAACGATGTTGGTAAGCGATTCGGCAATTGAAAGAATGGAGCCATTTTCTGGGCTGATCAATCCTGCGGCAGGCGCATGGCCCAGCGAAGTGGCGATGCCTTTTATACCCTGGTAGTCAATCGCAACTGCACCCAGGTTGTTGAGTGGAAGTTGCAATTCGCCTGCACATTGTTGCTTGGCAATTTTCCCGGTAACGGATCTGTCAACCTTGTTGGTCAGCCAATCTTTGCATCCAACAGATTCTAACCTGATAATATCTTCTAAATATTTATAAATTAAATCTATAGAATACTTTATTTCGATAAATTGTTCAGTTGAAGTTCGATCATCCAGAAGAGTACGCGGAGGTTTTCCGAAGAGGGTGGCAAGCTCCATATCGATGGGTTTGTCGCCATTGTTTCTGTTGATGAAGGTGAACTTGTGGTCGCCCGTGGTTTCACCAATCAGGTAAAAGGGTGACCTTTCCCTTTCTGCAATTCGCTGGATCCAGGCAATGTTTTCCTTGTTTGTGATGAAGCCCATGCGTTCCTGCGACTCATTGCCCACGATCTCCTTGGCGGAAAGGGTAGGGTCTCCGATCGGAAGTTTGTCTATAAATATCTTTCCTCCAGTCTCTTCCACCAATTCGGAAAGGCAATTGAGGTGTCCGCCGGCACCGTGATCGTGGATAGAGACGATCGGGTTTTTCCCGGATTCGGACAATGCACGGATGGTATTGTAGGCTCTTTTCTGCATCTCCGGGTTGGCCCGTTGGACGGCGTTCAGTTCTATATGACTTTCAAATGCACCCGTATCCACCGAGGAGACGGCTCCTCCGCCCATGCCGATCCGATAATTGTCACCTCCCAGCAATACGACACACTCGCCGGTTTGTGGAGTACCTTTCAGGCTGTCTTCTTTCCTCGCAAAACCGATACCGCCGGCCTGCATAATGACCTTATCGTAACCATATTTCTTTTGATTTTCAGTATGTTCGAAAGTAAACACCGAGCCATTAATCAGCGGTTGTCCGAACTTGTTTCCAAAGTCGGATGCACCGTTGGAGGCCTTGATCAGCAGTTCCTCAGGATTGTGGTACAGCCATTCCCGGGGTGCCACTTTTTGTTCCCAGTTCCTGTTTTGTCCATCATTTCTGGAGTAGGAGGTCATGTAAACTGCAGTTCCGGCAATGGGAAAGCTTCCCTTTCCTCCGGCCATTCTATCGCGTATCTCTCCGCCCGTACCCGTTGCAGCGCCGTTAAAGGGTTCAACGGTGGTTGGAAAGTTGTGTGTTTCAGCCTTGAGAGAAAGAACGGTTTCTATGTCGGTAACCTGAAAAAAGTCTGGATTGTCTGCCGAAGCGGGGGCAAATTGTTCAGATGCCGGCCCTTCGGTAAATGAGCAATTATCCTTGTAGGCTGAAACAACTGTGTTTGGGTGGGCTTTGGTAGTTTTTTTAATTAGCTCAAATAGTGTTTGTTGCTTCTCAATTCCATCGATTATGAAGGTTCCGTTGAAGATTTTATGCCGGCAGTGCTCAGAATTGACCTGTGAAAAGCCGAAGACCTCACTGTCTGTAAGTTTCCTGCCTATTTTCAGGGCAACCTCCTCCAGGTATTGAATCTCGTCGGGGCTGAGAGCCAGCCCTTCCTGTTTGTTGTAGGCGGAAATATCTTCGATGCAGACAACGGATTCGGGTTGGTGATCAATGGTGAACAAATCCTGGCTGAGTCCCTGGTAGCTAGCTTGCAACATCGGATCAAGACCGGTTTGGGTATCGGCTTCATGGAACTCCTCGATGCGAAAAATGCCGCTGATTCCCATATTTTGGGTGATTTCGACGGCATTTGTGCTCCAGGGAGTAATCATCTCTTTCCGCGGACCAACGAACAAGCCATTCAAATGATCCGATTGTACCCATTCGGCATCTCCGAAAAGCCAGATTAATTTTTCAACATCAGATTGATTCAGTGAGACATGTGTTCCTACGGCAAGCGTTTTTCCGCTCTCTTGGAAGAAGAGGATCATGTAGCAGGTTTTATATGATTAATGTCAGCGAAGATAGGGAGAAGCGTCTTCAATATGAAAATTTCAAAATTAAAAATACATTATGAATTGCACTTTGCCGGAATTAACCATGGAATCCAACTGAAAACGATCTCATTGACAGGAAACCATCCCAAGCGTATCACAACGATGCACCCTCTTCCGGTTTCCATTCCGTCACCTTGATCAGATTGGGAAAGGCCTGCGGTTTGAAAATGGATTGGTTGTAGAACATCCTCAGACATTCCTGAATGCCCTCTGTGACACTCGGATGCGGATGAATACTCTGCAATACCTCCTGTACTTTGATGTCAGAATTGATCAGGTAGGCAATGGATACGATGAATGCTGAGGCCTGTGGTCCTGCGGCTCGCATGCCCAGAATTCTATCCGATCCATCGTTGCTTACCATAATTTTTACAAACCCGTTGGTATTCCTCATGGCGATGGTTCTGTTGACCAGTTCGTTGGAGTAATAGGCTGCTTTATAGGGGATTCCCTTGCTCCTTAACATCTTTTCATTGGCACCTACCGCAGCCAGTTCGGGCTTAAAAAACATCAGGGTAGGCATATGGGAATAGTCCAGCTGATAATTCTTTTTGCCGAAGATCGCTTCCACAATGAAACGACCCTGCTCTTCGGCTACTCCGTACAACTGTTTTTGACCTGTTACGTCACCGGCAGCGAAAATATTGCATTCCCCGAAATTGGAGAGTGCACACTCTTCGTTTATCTTCAGAAAACCCTTGCTGGTTGTTTCGATTCCAACATTTTCCAGGCTCAATCCGGCTGTATTCGGATCGCGACCAATAGAAATCAGGATATTGTCAACCTCCACCACGCTGCTATGGCCATCATCGTAATCCAGAACAACCTCAAGGAAGTTACTCTTCCTGCGAACTGTGCGAAGGGTGGCTGTATGGTGAATAATCACTCCATTCTTCTCGAGATTCTTCGAGACAAAATCGCTAACATCATCATCTTCAAAGGGAATGACCCGATGCGTACGGTCAAGCAAGTGAACTTCCGTCTGGCCAAAATTGGAAAATATGGTAGCAAATTCACAGCCAATGATGCCCGATCCGATGATCATCATTCGTTCCGGAAAGCTTTCCAGGTTTAGAATGCCATCAGAATCCAGAATCTGCTTTTGGTCAATGACCAGATCCGGATGCGGACGGGGGATGGATCCTGTCGCGATGATGATGTAATCCGCCTTGATCTCCTCAATTCCCTCCTTTCCCTTAATTTCAAGCGTATGATGATCCAGGAACCTTGCAAATCCCTGTTTGTAAGTAATGCTGCCAGGATGCTTGTCGTCGTCCGAAAAGGTCTCTATTTGAGAAAGAATCTGGTTCTGTTTGGTTTTGGCAGCCTGCATGACGGTTTTTTTGACCAGGTTGTAATCCACCTGAAGCCCGGAAGCCCTGTATCCGCGGTCAACGGCAGCAGCGACGGCATAATCAGCTGAAAGCTCCCACATCGTTTTGGAGGTAAGCGGGCCGTTGATGATTCCATTGCCTCCCAGGTGACCGGCTTCGATGATGCATACACTTTTCCCGAAGTCGAGCGCACGCATGGTTGCAGCCAAACCCCCTGGTCCACTGCCAATTACCGCCAAATCAAATTGCTTCATACTGATTATTTGATAGTTGTGTCAATCAATCTCCAAATTAAGGAAAAAAAAATGAGATGATGGCTTTTTTAGGAGGATATCCGGGCTGATCGCAGAGGTTTTTGCGGGTGCATCCCAGAGAGAAGGTTTTTATCTGCCTGTTCGAATTAGTGTTCTGCAGTTGACTTTTGTCATTAATTTGATTCTAACTATCAATTTAACATTAAATAATCGCTTTATAAGTATGGCAAATATGGTTCAAATAGTGAATATTCGTAGTTTTGCTATCGTTTGAAAAAAATGTAATACATTAAAAATGAATCAAATCAGGTATATTTCTGCAGAAGATGCAGTAAAGATCATCAAAACCGGCGACCGTGTGCATTTGAGCAGTGTAGCCGTTACTCCCCATAAATTAATTAAAGCCATGGTGGAGCGGGGAAGGGCCGGAGAAATTCAGGATGTCAAAATTCAGCACATTCACATAGAGGGGGCAGTTGAGTATGCCAATCCGGAATTTGAAGGGATTTTTGATACCCAGCAGTTCTTTGTTGGCGGCAATCTGCGCAAGCAGACCCAGGCAGGATATGCAGATTACATTCCTGTATTTTTAAGTGAGACGCAAAAACTGATTCGTGAAGGATATCTCAGGGTCGATGTGGCAATGATCATGGTCTCGCCACCCGACAAACACGGATTTGTTTCACTGGGAACCTCAGTAGATGCTACCCTGGCTGCTGTTGAGTGTGCCGAAAAGGTGATTGCCCTGGTCAACCCGAATGTTCCGAGAACATGGGGCGACGCTATGATCAGTACCAATATGATTGACCTCTTCGTAGAAGATGATTCACCAATCTATGCACACAAGTTTGAACCGCTTTCAGACATGGAAATCATCATCGGCAAGAATGTCGCAGCCCTGGTGGAAGATGGAGCCTGTCTGCAAATGGGTATTGGTGGAATTCCAAATGCCGTGCTTGCTCAGTTGGGGAATCACAAGGATTTGGGTGTTCATACCGAAATGTTCTCTGACGGTATCTTGCCGTTGGTAGAAAAGGGGGTGGTAACCGGCAGGCGCAAGAATTTTGAAAAAGGCAAGATGGTGGCCTCTTTTCTGATGGGTTCACAGGCTCTCTACGACTTCGTGGATGACAATCCGATGGTCGCCATGATGGATGTAGCCCACACCAACAATGTGGCAGTCATTCGCAAGCTCGACAACGTGACGGCCATCAATGCAGCCCTGGCCATTGACCTGACCGGGCAGGTATGTGCGGATTCAATCGGGATCAAACACTATTCCGGTGTGGGTGGTCAGATAGATTTTATCCGGGGAGCAGGGCATTCGCTCCATGGCAAGCCCATCATTGCGATGCCATCGGTAACGGAGAAAGGACTCTCGAAAATTTCTCCAACCTTGATTGAAGGTTCAGGAGTGGTCTCTACCAGAGCCAACATGCATTGGGTGGTAACGGAGCAGGGTGTAGTGAATCTTTACGGAAAAACCATGCAGGAAAGAGCCCGGTTGCTGATTTCCATTGCACATCCAAACCACAGGGAGATGCTGGACAAGGCAGCCTTTGAGCGATTTGGCTCCCATTACCGGTTTGTACAAAAATAATTAACAAAAGATCCATCGATATGAAAGTTTCTAAAATTGAACACATAGGAATCGCCGTGGAAAGCCTGGAAACGGCCATTCCCTACTATGAAACACTCCTGGGTACGAAATGCTACGCAGTGGAAGAGGTGATAGACCAAAAAGTAAAGACGGCTTTTTTTAAAGTTGGGGAAACCAAGATCGAGCTGCTCGAAACGCTGGATCCTACGGGTCCGATCGGGAAGTTTCTTGAAAAAAAGGGGCCGGGTGTTCACCACATTGCCTTTGCTGTGGATCAGGTTGATACTGCCCTTGCCGAAGCAGAAGCTTCAGGTATCCAGCTTATAGACAAAGTTGGCCGCAAGGGGGCCGAAGGATTAAATATTGGCTTCCTGCATCCGAAATCCACTTTGGGTGTGTTAACTGAACTCTGCAGCGAATAGGAGTTTCATTTTCAAGAAGGCTCTCTGCGCCAAACCTGCGGCCGGTCTATTTTGGGAGATGCTTTTTCACTGCGTGGGAGAAGCCGTTTTCGTGATAGGGGAGTGATATCAGGAATTTTTCCCTCAGCTCTTCGGGTGCATTGTGAACGACGTAGGAAAGGTGAGTAAAATCAAGCATTTCCAAATCATTAAAGTCATTTCCAATACCAAAGGTCTCACTTCTCAGGATACCCTTCAGTTCACATATTTCGGCGATGCCGTGGGCCTTGGATATGCCNTTCGGAAAGATTTCCATCCAGATCCAGTCGTCGCTGAGCGGTGATGTGGTACGGATGATGCTGATTTCGGGAAATTGTTTGATCAGATTGGTCTTAACCACATCAAATTCTTTGCTGGTCTTGGGAAAGAACAGCAAAAGCTGAGAAGAGCCGTATTTTCGTCCGGGTAGGATTGCTTCGGCTTTACCCATTCTTGCATGCACCTCCACATAACGGTCCAATTCGGGGCATTTGTATTTTTCCCACCAAAAAAAATTGTGGTTATCGGGGAAGCAATCGGATACCTTGAAATTGAAATTGTGTTTGATGAGGTAATCAACAAGCTGATTCGTCAGTTCCTCAGAGAAATTAATGGCACGAATTATNTCTTGGGTATGCCAGTCCACGATNCCTGCTCCCGACGAACAGATCACATAATCAAAAGGATCGGCAGGTGTTAACGCCAATCTTACCTTAAAGAGGTTTCTTCCGGTAGCCGCTACCCTGCAAATTCCCATCTCGCCNAGCAGATGAAGCGTTTCACGATCCTCCTTGCTGATGGAATGGTCACTTTGGAGCAAAGTACCGTCCAGGTCTGTGACCACCATTTTCAATTCACTCATACAACTAACTTTCTTTTGTGGCAAAGTTCGCCAAAGTTTTGGAGACGGGAACAAACGATTGTAAAATAATTTCCGTCAGGAAATGTTTATCGACTTCTGCCCATCTTTTGGGGACCATATTTTCTCCTGGTTGCAGGTCCGGCCGTTTCGAAAAACCAAAATCATAAATCGAAAATTAAAAATTCTTACTATTTTTGCAGGACAACAAATTGTATGCTCTATGTTAAAAGGAATCTTGGCCATTTCCGGGGAACCCGGATTATTTAAAGCATTGTCGGAAGGGAAAAATGGGGTGATCGTTGAATCCCTGCTGACAGGAAAGAAACAGACCGCATTTGCCAGTGCAAAAATGAGTACGCTGGAAGATATTGCCATTTACACCACCAACGAAGATTTTCCGCTCAAAAAGGTTTTTAAGAAAATATCAGATCTGGAAAACGGAGGAGCTGCCTTGCCATCTAATTCGAAACCAGAAGATTTGAAGAAATATTTTGAAAAAGTTCTTCCTGATTTTGACCGGGAACGGGTATATGTTTCCGACATCAAAAAAGTATTGACTTGGTACAACCTGTTGCAAGAAAAGGGACTGCTTGATTTCGAAGCAGATGAAGTCAAAGCAGAAGAGGCTGCACCTGAAACTGAAGGTTGATCAGTTTACCCAAGCTAAAAAATTACGCCCGGATCTTCATCCGGGCGTAATTTTTTAGTATCAAATGGTGAAATCTATAATCCAAGCAGCATCTCAGCTGCATCTTTGCCGTTAAAGATCAATCTGGCCGGATTTTCGATCAACTCCTTTATTCTTACAAGGAAGCCAACGGAATCTTTCCCGTCAATGATCCTGTGATCATAAGAAAGTGCCAGGTACATCATTGGACGGATCTCAACTCTGCCCTCAATGGCTACAGGACGATCCTTGATGGCATGCAATCCCAAAATGGCACTCTGCGGTGGATTGATGATCGGAGTGGACATCATGGATCCAAAAACACCCCCATTGGTGATGGTAAAGGTTCCGCCCGTCATTTCCTGGACCGTTAATCTCTTGTCCCTTGCTTTTTCTGCAAGTTCCTTGATGGCACCTTCTATTTGCGTAACGTTCATCGTTTCTACATTCCTGATAACCGGAACCATCAATCCCTTTGGACTGGAAACGGCAATTCCGATGTCGTGGTAGTTTGGCGTCACGATATCATCCCCGTCAATCATCGAATTGATCGAAGGATGCTGTGTTAAGGCCGCACTTACTGCCTTCGCAAAGAAGGCATTGAATCCGAGCTTGAAACCGTTTTTTTCTGTAAATGCCTTCTGGTAGTGATTTCGTAGTTCCATGATAGCGCTCATATCCACTTCATTGAAGGTAGTGAGCATGGCTGTTTCGTTCTTTACGGCCACCAACCGCTGACTGAGTTTTCGGCGGAGGGGTGTCATGGAGATCCGTTCTTCGTCCCTCCTGGCCTCTTTAATCTGAACAGCCGGATTTGCCAGGGCTCCGACAATTTGTTCCATGTCTTTCCTGTTAATCCTTTTGATCCCCTCCAGTACCTCTTCCACCGAGAGATTGGCCTGTTCCATCACAGCTTTCGCAGTGGGCGTCATTTTTAAGGCAATTGCAGCCTCTTTTTGCACACCATTAGGTTGGGGAGCTACTGAAGTATGACTATCTGTCTCTTTAACAATTATTTGCGACTCTCCTTGCTGGGTTGGTAATGAAGTTGCCGGTTTTTCCTCCTGTTGCGAAGAGCCCTTTTCTGTGTCAATGGTGCATGCAACGCTGCCAACCTTCACCCGGTCGCCCTCTTGGGCCAGGATTTGAAGCTGGCCGGAAGCAGTTGCGATGAGCGAAAGGGTTGCCTTGTCCGATTCTACTTCGGCCAGTTCCTGCTCTTTCCTGACTGTTGCCCCATCAGCCACCAGCCACTTTCCAATCTCAACCTCCGAAATGGACTCTCCCGGGGAGGGAACCTTAATTTCAATGACCATATTTGAATATTTTATATTTTTTATTCCTGAATGTGTTTCTTCGAGCGGAATTAGTGTTTCAGAACTAATTAAAAACAGAATCCAAAATGCGTTCCAGTCTCTTCTTGTGTTTTTCAACCAATCCGGCGGCAGGACTAGCACTTTCCGGACGGCTCACCAATTCGAGTCCCAATTCAGGATATTTTCTGAAAAGATAGGGCCATACACCCATGTTTGCTGGCTCATCCTGAACCCACAAAAATCTCTTGCACTGTGGATTATTATAAATTATATCACGTACTTCTTCAGATGGAAATGGCGAAATTTGCTCTACCCGATGAATCGTTACCGACATTTTACCCAGTTTCTCCCTGCGTTCTGTCAATTCAAAATAGATTTTTCCTGATGTAAATACCACCACCTCAGCCTTGCCTGGTCTAACTTCCGTGTCGCGGATCAATCCAACGAAACCGCCTTTGGTCAGCTGATCCAGCGAAGAAACTACTTTTGGATGACGAAGCAAACTCTTCGGAGTAAACACTACCATCGGAATGCGCACATCTCCAAGTACCTGGCGTCTGAGACAATGGAAAAGATTGGCGGGGGTAGTAGGTACTACCACGTGGAGGTTGTAGTTGCTGCAAAGCGACAAATAGCGTTCTATGCGTGCGCTGGAATGTTCAGGGCCCTGGCCTTCGTATCCATGGGGGAGGTATAGAACCAAACCATTCATCATGCCCCACTTTTCACCTGCCGAGCAGATGTACTGGTCATAAATGACCTGGGCGACATTGGCAAAATCACCAAATTGACCCTCCCAAATGGTCAAACCCTTTGGAAAAGCCATCGAATAGCCATATTCAAAGCCCATTACCCCGTATTCGTTCAAAGGAGAGTTGTGAACGACAAATGAGGCCTGGTCTGGCGAGACGTGCTGAAGCGGAAAATACCGTTCACCGCTCTCTTCCAGCACCAGTGCGGAATGTCTGTGAGAAAAGGTTCCGCGCTGGGCATCCTGACCGCTCAAACGAACAGGAATACCCTCTTTCAGCAGGGTTGCATAGGCAAGCAGCTCTCCAAGTGCCCAGTCAACTTTCTTGTTGGCAATCATTTGCCTGCGATCATCCATCAATTTGACAATCTTGCTGAAGAATTTCTTGTCAGCAGGCAAATCATTGATGGTGGCGGCCAGATGCAGCAGTTCAGCTTCTGAAACGGCTGTTGGCACTGCATACAATTCACAGGGTTCCGGCAGGCGGTAAGGCTTGTACTCCTCTACCAGAAAATTCTTGATGTTCAGTTTATCAATCAGTTTGCTGGCCTCGTAGTTTTGTTCGAGCTGTTGGTCAAACCTGTCGATCTCCTGATCCACTTCAATCTGGGTCATTACGCCGCTTTCAATCAACTTTCGGGCATAAATATCCCGCGGATTGGGATGACTGGCGATGGTTTTGTAAAGCAGTGGTTGCGTAAATCTGGGTTCATCACCCTCATTGTGACCATACTTGCGGTAGGAGAGAATGTCAATAAATACATCCGAATGAAAATGCTGGCGGAATTCAAGTGCCATTTTAACCGTGAAGATGAGTGCTTCGACATCATCGCCGTTTACGTGAAAAACAGGCGAACGGGTAACTTTGGCCACATCGGTACAATAGGTACTTGAGCGGGCCTCCAGGTAATCTGTCGTGAAACCAACTTGGTTGTTTACAACGAGGTGAAGGGTTCCCCCGGTTTTGTATCCCTGAAGCAGGGACATCTGAACAATTTCATAAACAATACCCTGACCAGCAATGGCCGCATCGCCGTGAATGACGATAGGTGCAATCTTTCCGAAATCTTCGTTGTAATGGTGATCAATCCTGGCCCGAACCATCCCTTCCGTCAGTGCACCAACTGTTTCCAGATGCGAAGGGTTAGGAATCAGGCTCAGTTTAACCTTTTCGCCATCATCGGTGGTAATCACATTTTCGAAGCCAAGGTGGTACTTGACATCTCCAAGTGATATACCTTCCTCATATTCAGTGGCGTAAAACTCTTTAAAAATGTTCTTGTAGGGTTTTTCCAGGATGTTGGCAAGTACATTCAATCTTCCCCTGTGCGCCATCCCCACCACAAACTCCTCGATGCCCAGTTTTGCCCCATGGACAATCAGCGCATCCAGAGCCGGTATGAGGGCCTCCGTTCCTTCGAGAGAGAACCTCTTCGCACCAACAAATTTGCGGTGGATAAAGCTTTCAAATGAAACAGCGATGTTCAGGTGATAGAAGATATGCTTTTGCTGTTCGGGTGTATAATATTCGTTGTTTTTCGACCTTTCCATCCTGATCCTAAGCCAGTCGATCAGTTCGGGTTGCCGCATGTAGAGAAATTCCACGCCGATTGATTCGCAATAGGTCGCTTCGAGATGGGCAATGATCTCCTTCAAAGTAACGTTTCCAATTCCAATTTCCTTGCCGGCGTGAAAAACAGCCTGCAAATCTTCTTCCTCGAGACCGAAATTTTTATAATCGAGGGTAGGGGAATAGGTCCTTCTTTTTCGCACCGGGTTGGTTCTGGTAAAAAGATGTCCACGTTGCCTGTATCCATTTATCAGATTGAGAATCTTGAACTCTTTTTGAATCCTCTTCTCATCTGCTGCTGAAACAAGGCTTTCCTGGTATGATTTTCTGGCCAGTTCAAATCCTTCAAAAAAATTTCGCCAGCTCTGCTCAACATTAACAGGGTTTTCCAGGTAATTTTTGTACAACTCTTCTACAGCGCCGATTTCCTGATTGCCAACAAGGGAAAATTTATCCATACAATATTGTTAATGTTCGATCTTACGTTTGAAAAGAAATTTTGTTTAAACCAAATGTACTAAAATGTTACTACCGTTCGTCATCAGCTGTTTTGATCCAAATTCCATCTCCGGCTCAATCCTGCAACCTGAAAAAACAAATTCGAAACTGACTGGAACGATCCTTTGTTTTTCGGAAATAATAAGCAATTTTAACAAATTATTTCCACCTATTGCACCTAAAGTTTTGCAGAATTCATCCATGGGCCAGACGCAAGAATGTTTTTTGAAGGAGATTGCCGATTCTCTGTATAGAATGCACGGGCAGCAGATTTCGGAATTGACCCTGGTTTTCCCCAACCGAAGAGCAGGCCTCTTTTTCGTGGAATACCTGAACAGGCTCATTGAAATTCCAATATTTTCACCTGAAATTGTAACGATTCAGGAGCTTTTTTCCAAAATTTCCCCTTTGCAGCTGGAAGATCAGCTTCCGCTTATTTTTCACCTGTACAAAATTTACCGCGACTTAAGCGGTTCCAAAGAGAGCTTTGATGATTTTTACCAGTGGGGTGAGATGTTGTTGCACGATTTTGACCAGGTCGATAAGTACCTCGTTGATGCTGAGCTACTTTTCACCAATGTAACGGATCTCAAAGAGATCGATGAACATTTCAATGACTGGAATGAAGAACGGAAAGAGGAGATCAAACATTTTTGGACCGCCCTGAACAGTGGTGAACAGAAGAGTGACCAGAAGGAATTTTCCAGACTTTGGCAGGTTCTTTTCCCCATCTACCGGACATACAAGGCAGAACTGTATGCTTCCGGCATTGCCTTTGAAGGAATGCTCTTTCGCGATGCAGTCGAAAACGGTCAGCTTGCATCTGCTGAATGGCTGGCAGGCAGAACATTTGTGGTTGCCGGATTCAATGCCCTGAACAGCTGTGAAAAAAGGGTATTTCAAGCACTGCAGGAGGAGAGGAAGATCTCGTTTTACTGGGATTTTGACCAATATTATCTGGCCGATAAAGAGCATGAAGCAGGACTCTTCCTAAGGGAAAACCTGCGCTTGTTTCCGCAATCAGATACCCCTTATGGAACAGAATCTTTTAAGAAGACCAAGAAAATAGCGATTCTGAATACCTCTTCGCAGGTAGGCCAGGCCCAGATTGCAGCAAGCAAAATCAATGTAACCATCAATAATTCAATGAATTTTGATGATACAGCTATCGTGTTGTGCGATGAGGAGCTGCTTTTGCCTGTTCTTTCTGCCATTCCCGGAGAGGTGAAGACTGTCAATGTTACCATGGGACTCCCGCTCAAACAAACTCCTCTTTTCCAGCTGATGTCACAAATCATCTCCCTCCAGAAGAATTGCAAAAAAGAGGGAACTCTGTCATTGTTCCATTACAATGACATTATTAATGTATTAAATAATCAGTTGATTAAATCGATATATCCAATAGAATCACAATCAATTATAGAAAATATCATACAAAAAAATCTGTTGTATGCAGCCGAAAAGGATCTTGCTGTAAACGAACTTTTTGCCAGGCTTTTCACCTTCAGTCCGGTGGTATCCGATTTGCTTCACTATTTTCTGGATATATTGCACGATTTGTTTCTCCTTTGGGAGCAGTACGACAGACAGAAGTATGCCAAATACTACCAGGAATACATCTATCAGGTTTATCTTTCCATCAACAAGTTGAGCCACACGTTGTTTGTGCAGGGCAAAAAGATCATGGGCAGCAATGATTTCCTTACCCGGGATACATTTTTCAGACTGTTGCTTCAATATCTCAATGGACTGAGTGTTACTTTCGAGGGAGAACCACTAACGGGTTTACAGATTATGGGAATTCTTGAGACGCGTTCCCTCGACTTCAAGAATGTCATTTTACTGTCTGTCAATGAAGGAATTATGCCTAAGGCGAATGTTTCCGGATCCTTCATTCCCTACCATCTTCGCAGGGGTGTCGGACTACCAACGGTGGAAGAACAAAATGCGATGTATGCCTACTATTTTTACAGACTGCTGCAGCGGGCCGAAACGGTAACCTTTCGTATACAATTCCGGCAGCAACGGCCTGCGAACAGGCGAGAAAAGCCGTTTTTTGTATCAACTTCTCCTGGAATCCCCTTTTGAAATTGCAGAGACTGCTGTCGAAAACACCATTGATCCAGCTTTGGTTTATCCGATCACCATCGAAAAAACAGGAAAAGTGCTCGAAATACTGGATGGCTTTCTGGGTTCGGGCAGGAGAATGTCTCCCACTGCACTCGACCAGTATGTCAAGTGTCCGCTCAGCTATTATTTCAAGTATGTTGCGCGTTTTGAGGAGGAGGAAGAGGTTTCGGAGGAGGTAGATGCCAGAATGTTTGGTACCATCTTTCATGCAGTGATGGAAACACTTTACAGACCATATCTGCAAAAAGATGTGGATGAGACAATTATCAAGTCCTTGATTGGTGATGAGCCACATTTGGATAGGGTCCTGGCAAATGCTTTTGGCATCCACTTTTTCAGATCGGCCAACCCGACGGACCGTACCCAGATCGCAGGCAGGAACAGGCTTGTTTATGAAGTGATCAAGAAGATGGTGGTTCAGACACTGTCCGTAGATTTGAAGAGAACACCCTTTCACATCCAGGGTTTGGAACATAATGCGGAAGCGATGGTACCTGTTTTTCAGGGAACAAAAGCCGTTCGCATGGGAGGCATAATTGACAGAATTGATTCAAGATCAGGTGTTTTGGAAATATTGGATTACAAAACGGGAACGACCGAGCACCTTTTGACCTCCGTGGCAGATTTGTTTGATTCGACCGCTGTAAAAAGGAACAAAGCCGCCTTTCAAACCCTGATTTATTGTTTTACCTGGGATAAAATGTTCCCGGGTTGCGATTACCTCTATCCCGGAATCTATGGGCTCAAGAAGATTTTCAAGGAGGAAAATATCCGTTTGACTTTTAAGGGCAACTTGGAGGTAAATTATCAGGAGGTAAAAGTCGAATTTGAACAATTGCTGGTGAAATTGCTGGAGGAACTATTCAATCCACAGATTCCGTTTTCTCAAACTACCGTGGAAGATCATTGTAAATATTGCAACTTCATCGCCATTTGCGGAAAACAGGCGTCAATTTCTTAGGCCAGCAGGTCGGGCCTGATTCTTTTCGTTCTTTCAATCGCCTGTTCCATTTTCCAGTCATCAATGAGCTGGTCATTGCCGGAAAGCAGGATTTCAGGGACTTTCCAGCCCTTGTATTCAGCCGGCCGGGTATAAACCGGCGGTGTCAGCAGTCCATCCTGAAAAGAGTCTGTTAGGGCCGAGGTTTCATCGGATAAGACGCCCGGAATCAAACGCACGATGGCATCCGAAATGATGGCGGCAGCCAGTTCTCCTCCCGTCAGCACATAATCCCCGATGGAGAATTCGCGGGTCACTAAAAAATCGCGGACGCGCTGATCAATTCCCTTGTAGTGACCACACAGGATCATCAGATTGCCCTTCATCGACAATTGGTTGGCATCCTGCTGTGTAAACTTCACCGCATCCGGTGTGAGGAAGATGATCTCCTCATAATCCCGTTGTGATTTAAGTGCTGTGATGGCCCTGTCGATGGGTTCCACCATCATCACCATTCCTGCACCCTTGCTAAATGCGTAATCATCCACTTTTTTGTGCTTGTCGGTAGCCCAATCCCGGATGTTATGAATGAAAATATCGGCAAGGCCCTTCTCTCTGGCACGTTTCAGGATCGAATGATTAAACGGGCTCTCAAGCAATTCGGGAACAACAGTCAGGATATCTATCCGCATAAAACAATTTTTTTGGCAAAGTTAAAAAAAGTCAGCTACGCCCGGATTTTTATCATTTGGTGACTATTTGCAAAAAATTCTCGAAATATGTTCCGGAAACAGTTGACGTTAACAGGTAATTATCTATTTTCGTGCAGAATAAATAATGTTCAACCATCCTGGCTTAACGGCCGTAATGTAAAAGCTGATGAAATCTAAAGAATTGGAGAATCCTGCTTCCACAACGGAAAACCAACAAACCACCGTTCCCGCAGCAGAGAATGCAGAACCTGTCACTACGTCGGAAACTATTGTCACCATTGAAGAGATCCCGGTCGAGGAGCCCGCTGAAGCGGAAGTCGAAATCGCACCGGCAAAAGCCGAAACGCCTGCAGAGGTTGTTGCAGCCGAGGCTCTTCACGAGAATGAGTCCGAATTGACTGACGCCATCCTGGAACCCCAACTGGATGTGATTGATGAAGAAGATGATCCATTTCACGACGATGAACCAATGGCTGATGGCCAGCCCATCCACGACTACTCCTCCTACAACAAGATCAACCTGATCAACACCCTCAGGAAAATTATCGGAGAGGGGGATGTGGATGTGATTAAACCACACGCTGACGCCATCAAGGCCTGTTTTTACAAGATCAGAAACCACGAAATAAGCGAACAAAAGAGTGCTTTTGTAGCTGAAGGAAACGATGAAGAGCTGTTTTTACCCGAAGCAGATGCATTTGAACAGGAATTGAAAGATCTTTTCCGGGAGTACAAAAACCTCCGGTACGAATCAAACAAGAAATTGGAGGCCGTCAAAGAGGAAAATTACCTCAAAAAGGCTGAGATCATTGAAGAGATCAAAACACTTGTCAACAGTGAGAATTCATTGAACAATACTTTTCAGGTATTCAATGATTTACAAATAAAATTCAAGGCCATTGGACAGGTACCCCAAACCAAGGTCAAGGATCTTTGGGAAAATTACCACTACCAGGTTGAACGTTTTTATGACTTCGTCAAGATCGACCGTGAACTTCGGGATTTGGATCTGAAGCGCAACATGGACCAGAAAATGCTTCTTTGCCTGAAGGCGGAGGAGTTATCTGTCAAATCCGATGAGCCGCTTGCCACCTTCAAGGAGTTGCAAAAACTGCACGAATCATGGCGGGAGATTGGACCCGTTCCCCGGGATCACAAGCAAGAACTCTGGGATCGCTTCAAAATTGCCACCTCCGTCATCAACAAAAGATACCAGCAGCACTTCGAACAGGAGCGTTCCGTACAAAAAGAGCAGCTTCAAAGAAAGATCGAGCTCTGCGAAATGGCAGAAGCATTGTCTGTTTTTGTCTCCGACAATCCACGCGAATGGAACGATGTGACAGAAAAAGTCATCCTGCTTCAGGAAGAGTGGAAGAAGACAGGATTCGGACCAAGAAAAGAGAACACCAAAATTTGGGACAGGTTCAGGGCTGCCAACGATACCTTCTTTCAAAACAAACGNAATTTCTGGAACAAGAGCAAAGAACATTTGTTACAGAATTATGCCTTGAAAGTTGACATTTGTGAACAGGCTGAGAAACTGAAAGATAGCGAAGAATGGAAGGCCACAACCGACAGATTGATTACGCTTCAGAAGAAATGGAAAGAGGTTGGCCCTGTTCCAAGAAAACAATCTGAATTGATATGGAAGCGATTCAGAACAGCCTGTGACGAATTCTTCAACAAGAAACAGACCCATTTTTCAGGCGTAACCGGAGATCAGGATGAAAATCTGAAGGCGAAGAAACAGCTGGTTACCGATGTCGAGGAGTACAAGCCAACAGGAGTTGTTTCGGATGATCTGGCTGCGCTGAAAAAATTTCAGGACAGGTGGGCAGAGATTGGCCACGTTCCCTTCCGGAAAAAGGAGGAGTTGCAGAACAGGTTCCACGATGCCATCGACAACCAGTTCAACAAAATCAAAATGGATGACCAGGATTTGAACCTGATCAAGTTTAAATCCAAAATTGAACACCTGGCTTCCCTGCCGAGGGGCTGGTCGAAGATCAACATGGAGCGCGACAGGTATGCCGTGCGACTGAGGCAACTGGAGAGTGACATCAATACCCTCACCAACAATGTTGGTTTCTTTGGAACATCAGAGGGTGCACAATCACTGATCAAGGGAGTAAACGACCAGATAGAGAAGTTAAAAATACAAATTGATCAGCTTAAATCGAAGATGAAGATCATCGACGAGCAGGAAGAGATCAACTGATAATAAGCATCTTTACAGGACCCGTTCCCTCACCGGAGCGGGTCTTTGATTTGGCATCCGGCCGACTTTTTTGTCGTCGGATTCTACCTTTCCGTTTTTTATTCTTTACTTTGCATCCGTTGAAAACACCTTAAATCAGATACGTTTTGTCAACAACCAAGTATATTTTTGTTACAGGAGGCGTCGCTTCTTCACTGGGAAAAGGAATCATCGCCTCCTCTCTTGCCAAGTTACTGCAAGCCAGGGGATATAAGGTCACCATCCAAAAATTGGATCCTTATATCAATGTTGATCCTGGTACCCTGAATCCATACGAACATGGTGAATGTTACGTGACGGAGGATGGGGCAGAAACAGATCTTGACCTTGGGCACTACGAACGATTTCTGAATTCCCCGACTTCTCAGGCCAACAATGTGACGACAGGCAGAATTTACCAGTCTGTCATCAACAAGGAGCGCAGGGGAGATTACCTGGGAAAGACCGTTCAAATCATTCCCCACATTACCGATGAGATCAAGCGTTACATCAAATTTCTTGGTTCCAAGAAAAAATTTGACGTGGTTATCTCCGAAATTGGAGGAACTGTTGGCGACATCGAATCCCTGCCATACATCGAGGCAGTTCGCCAGATGAAATGGGAGTTGGGTACAGATGCCCTGATCATTCACCTGACCCTGGTTCCTTACTTGTCTGCATCCGGAGAGTTGAAGACGAAACCTACGCAGCATTCGGTCAAACAACTGCTCGAGAACGGCGTTCAGCCGGATGTGCTCGTCCTGCGGACAGAGCATCAGCTTACACCCGATTTGAAAGGCAAAGTGGCGCTGTTTTGCAATGTTAGCAAGGAGGCAGTCATCGAATCGATCGACGTTTCTACCATCTACGAGGTTCCGATCCGGATGAAGGAGGAGAAACTAGACGTGATCGTTTTGAAGAAGCTTGGCCTCCCGTTGGGCGAGGAACCCGATCTTAAAAACTGGAACGAATTCCTCTATCGCTACAAGAATCCCAAGAAAGAGGTTAAGATAGCCCTTGTTGGAAAATACGTTGAACTGAGGGATGCCTACAAGTCTATTGCAGAGGCCATAATTCACGCCGGAGCCGCCAATGAATGCAGGGTCAAGGTGGAATGGATCCACTCGGAAAAAATCAACGAAGAGAACATCCAGAAAAAACTGGCCGGTTGTCAGGGAATCATCATCGCACCAGGATTCGGTCACAGGGGCATCGAAGGCAAAATAATTGCCGCCAGGTATGCCAGGGAGTTGAAGATTCCATTTTTCGGCATCTGCCTTGGGATGCAGATTGCAGTCATTGAATTTGCCCGGAATATTTTGAATTTGACGGGTGCCGATTCCACGGAAATGAACCAGCTGACAGAGTTCCCGGTCATTGACCTGATGGAGGAACAGAAGGGAATCACGGAGAAGGGGGGTACCATGAGACTGGGTGCCTATGCATGTAACCTCAGGAAAGATTCCAATGCTTACAAAGCCTACGGCAAAACAAAAGTTTCAGAGCGGCATCGTCACCGTTATGAATTCAACAACATCTATTTGGCTGATTTTGAAGAAGCCGGAATGAAGGCAACAGGCTTCAACCCGGATACCAATCTGGTGGAGGTCATGGAACTTCCCAATCATCCCTGGTATGTTGGCGTGCAGTTTCACCCTGAATACAGCAGCACGGTACTTCAACCACACCCGCTTTTCGTTGCTTTCATCAAGGCGGTCATCGAAAATTCTCAAAAAAAATCAATTTAATTTATGGATAAGAATACCATCGCAGGACTCGTTCTCATATTTGCCATTCTGATCACTGCAAGCTATTTCAACAAACCTTCCGAGAAGGAGATTGAGAAGCTTCGGCTAAAGAATGATTCCATCGCCCAGGTCGAAATGGCCAAAGCCAGGGAGGATGCGAAAAAGATTGAACTCTCCTCCCTCAAACCAGATAGTTCAAAAACAGATTCCGCCACCGTTCACAACGAACTGACCAACCTTTACGGTGTATTTGCAGTTGCTGCCAAGGGTGAAGAAAAATTTATCACCCTGGAAAATAACCTGATGAGGGTGGTTCTTTCCAACAAGGGAGGAAAGATCTATTCCGTTGAGCTGAAAAATTACAAACGATACAACGGAAAACCTCTGGTGCTTTTTGAAGGGGAAGACAACCGCTTTGGTTTGAATTTTTTCTCCCAAAACAAAAGCATTCAGACGGATAATTTTTTCTTTCACTCCTCTGTTGCAGAAAGTCAGGTTTCCGTCGCCGGCACCAAGATTCCTGCCGGGATGGATGGACGTGAAAAATACAACAAATCGAATCCGGGGGATTCGAAAACTGTCTCCATGCGATTGGATGCCGGAAACAACGTTTTCATTGAATACGACTATACCCTGAAAAACAACTCCTACCTGGTTGATTTCAACATCAAAACGGGAGGATTGAAGAAAGTGGCCGGTGCCAATTCTGAATATGTCAACTTTCTATGGAATGTCAACCTCCCCCGACAGGAGAAGATGTCCAAATTTGGAGAGAACAACCAATCCACGATTTATTACAAGTTTGACAAGGATGTGGTCGATAAACTGGCTCCTGCCAAATCGGAATCCAAATCCCTCTCCACGAAAGTGAAATGGATTGGATTCAAACAACAATTTTTCTCCTCCGTACTGATCGCCGATCAGGCATTCCAGAATGCACAGATTTCGACCAAGAAGAAAGAGCTGGATTCGGCCTATGTGGCCGAGATGACGGCAGATTTAACCATCCCGCTCGACGTAAAGGGGAGTGAGAATTTCCCATCCAAATTCTATTTCGGACCCAACCAGTACAATTTGCTGAACCAGTACGATCTGGGCATGGAAGAGCAGCTTTCGCTGGGTTGGACAGTCATCGGATGGGTGAACAAATGGCTGGTCATTCCAGCATTTGATTTTCTGCATCGCTACATAGGCAACTTCGGTCTGATCATCCTGCTGTTAACCATTTACATCAAGCTGATTACACTGATATTCACTTACAGATCCTACATTTCCCAGGCGAAAATGCGCTTGTTGAAACCGGAGATTGAGGAGATTCAAAAGAAGTTCCCTGAGGATAAAAAACTGGAATCACAGCAAGCAGTCATGGCGTTCTACAAAAAAGCAGGCGTTAATCCGATGGGAGGTTGTCTGCCGATGGTACTCCAGATGCCAATTCTGATTGCGATGTTCTATTTCTTTCCGATCTCCATTGAACTTCGTCAGCAGAGTTTTTTGTGGGCAACTGACTTGTCCACTTTTGATTCCATCGCTACCTTGCCGTTTACCATCCCCGTATACGGAAACCACGTCAGTCTGTTTTGTCTGCTGATGACGAATTACCAACATCTTCTACGTCAAATACAACAACGAAATGACTGGTGCCGGAACACAGCAGATGCCGGGCATGAAGACAATGATGTACCTGATGCCGGTGATGTTCCTCTTTATCTTCAACAGCTATGCTGCCGGATTGAGCCTCTATTATTTCTTGTCCCTGTTGTTCACCTTTGTCCAGATGTTCATCTTCAAACAGTTGATCGATGAAGACAAGATTCACGCACAGTTGAAAGCCAAACAAAAAGTGCCTGTTACCAAATCCAAATTCCAGACCCGTCTGGAGGAGATGGCCAAACAGAAGGCGCTGAACGATAAAAAAAGAAGGTAGAATTGACTGATTTACCGAAAAAGAGAAGGGCCCCAAATCGGAGCCCTTCTCTTTTTCGGTAAAAAAAGTTCGTGTAGTTATTCTGAAGGAGACAATCTTTTGACGAGAGCCGCCATTTTGATGGCTGTATAGGCCGCCTCATCCCCTTTGTTTCCAAGCCGGCCTCCGGCCCGGTCAAGTGCCTGTTGTTGATCGTCGGTCGTTAAAACCCCGAAAATGAAGGGAATTCCGTACTCCAGGTTCAACTTGGTGGTACCATAGGTGACTCCCTGACAAATAAAGTCAAAATGGCGCGTTTCACCCTGAATGACACAACCCAGCAAGATCACTGCATCCACATCCGTATTTTCAGCCATCAGCTGCCCGCCCAGGGTCAGTTCGAAAGTACCAGGTACCGATTCAACACGAATGTCCTCTTGCTGAGCTCCGTATTTCAAGAGGGTCTCCACCGCACCATTCTTCAACGCCACGGTTACTTCCGGATTCCATTCGGCATAAACGATCCCGAACTTCATGCCACTGGCATCCGGCACTTCGTGGTTCACGTGGTCTGAAAGATTGACTGTTGCCATTGTTATTTTTTTAAATGTTTTTGCAAGGATGAATTTGAATGCAAAATTACCTTAAAATGGAGCACCCGCAAATTTGTGACAAAATAAAAATTGCGGCGATTGTACCAAAATGAGCACAGAAGAGTATATTCACAACTTTTTATAGAAATAAGATGATAAAAAGATCCTTCCTGTTCTTGCTACCTATATTTTTCAGTTTTAATTTATCCGCACAAGTTCTGGCAATTCAGACCAGCTCCAGAGATCGTTTGAATGGTTCAGACAGTGCAAGGGTGGTATCACCAGCCAACCAACCAGCCAGTTCTCTGTTAAAATCTGCCATCGTGCCACTCTCTCTGGCCACGGCCGGCGTGATCATTGAATCACTTCCCTCCAATACGGTATTCGGCAAGGAACGGATCAAACAACACGTGCAGGATCAGTTGAACGGTTTCAGGACGACGGCCGACAATTACCTGCAGTTTGTTCCCATAGCAGCCATGTTTGGACTGAAATTATCAGGTGTGAAAAGCAGAAGTGACCTGTTGAACCAGGCCATCCTCACAGCCAAATCCGAATTGCTGGTCAGTGCAATTGTCTTCTCCATGAAAGGCGTGATCCACGACTGGCGTCCGGATGGCAGTGACAATCAAAGCATGCCATCGGGTCATACGGCACAGGCCTTTGCCTCTGCCGCCTTGCTGGACATGGAATACCGTGACACCAATCCCTGGATCAGCGTCAGCGGATATCTGTGTGCAACGGCAACTGGCTTTTTCCGTGTAGCCAACAACAAGCACTGGGCATCAGATGTGTGCATTGGTGCAGCCATCGGTATTGCCTCTGTCAAATTGGTTTACCTCACCCACAAATACAAATGGGAGATGAAATCCGCTGCCGTATTGGTTCCGGTTCTTTATCAAAATGGCGCGGGAGTCTCCTTTGCCATGAAATTTTAACCGGGAATATCAATCCCTGTTTTTTAGCCTGCCTGCTTTATGCCCGTAGGTGGCGTAAAAGAGAATGTAGCAATAGATTGGTATAACGATCCAATAAGCCAGAAGCGGTGTGGAGAGGTCTGCCAGTTTGCCGTACAGAAGCGGCACAACGGCAGCTCCAGAGATGGCCATGACCATCATGGCAGAACCGGTCTTTGTAAAACGACCAAGTTTTGTGATCGCCAATGGCCAGATGGAGGGCCACATCAGGGAGTTGGCCAGTCCTAGAAACGCAATAAACATCACGGAGAGAAAACCGGTGGTTGCAATGGCCAGCAGTGCAAACAGCAAGCCCATCACAGCTGAGATAACGAGTACGTTTTTTTGTTCCAGGTATTTTGGAATGGTGATGATGCCAACAATGTATCCAACCAACATGGCAAAAATGGTGAAAGAGGAGAAGAATTTTGCAGTGGCTATTGGAATATTCAGATAAACGCCGTAGCTGATGATGGTATTTCCCGCAATCACTTCGACCCCTGTATAAAGAAAGATGGCCAATACGCCCAGCAATAGGTGCGGAAACTGGAAAATATTGGTTTTCTCTGGACCTTCAGTCGGTTCTACAGCATTTTCCTCCTCGTGATCAATATCAGGCAGATTGGAATAGTAGAGAAAAAGGGCCAGCAACAAAAGTGCCGCCATGATAAACAGGTAGGGAATGATCACTCTGGAAGCCAGCATGTTCAGCTCCATATTCTTTTGATCGACAGCCATGGTTTTTATCTTCTCAACGATCTCATCGGCACCGTCAAGGGTTATGAATCCCAGGATGGCAGGAGCCAGTACGCCGGCAACACCATTGCAGATTCCCATGATGCTGATGCGTTTGGCTGCACTTTCAATCGGTCCAAGAATGGTCACATAGGGATTGGAGGCAGTTTGCAACAAGGCCATACCAGCTCCCTGGATGAACAATCCTGTTAGGAACAGTCCATAGGTCCGTGTAAGGGCAGCAGGAACAAAAAGTAAGGAACCGATGGCCATCGTAACCAGTCCGGTGACCATCCCTTTTTTGTATCCTGTCCGGCTGAGCAGCCATCCTGCCGGAACTGACATGAAGAAATAGGCGATGTAAAAGGCGAATGCGACCAGGTATGATTGAAAATTGGATAATTCGCAGGCGATCTTGAGGTAAGGGACCAGTACCGCACTTAGCCAGGTGATGAAGCCGAAAACGAAAAAGAGAATGCCGATGATCACAATCGGGCTAAACCCGGTTGCTTTTTTCAGTTTGAAGTTGCTCATAGTTGTAGTTAAAAATTGGATGCCGCAAAATAAGAAAAAATGTCAGATTTTCTTTAGTTAAAGCAAAACCTGCCGGGAATGATCCCTGCCTGGAAAGTTCCAACCGGTGAACCTGTTGCTGAAAATCTTGAAATTGTCCCGGATTGCTGGTAATCCAGCGCATCGCTGACATAAATATCTCCATTCGAAGGATCTATGCCCAAACCATATAAAAGCTTGGATGGGGGAGAGAGAATGGCTTTGTCCGGCAGCATGTCTGCCAAAACAGCCATTTTATATACACTGTTGCCAAGCAGGTAGAACAGGTTTTCACCTTTTCCGTCAGAGGTAAGCTTGACAGGTTTTGCCCCGGCTGGAAAACTGAAGCTTTTTTCAATGGATCTGCTAACAGGATCGATTCGTTGCAGCATGGCAAGTGCGGATGGACTATTCCCTGGCAGTGACTGGCAAAGTACCCATATTTTATGGTGAATATCTGCAACTATGCCACATGGCTGAAGGCCGGTTGAAATCTCCTGAATGACCTGGTCCTTTTCGGTATCTATGACCAGCACGGTTTTGTCGGCCGACCAGCAGGTGACGAAAAGCAGCGTTCCAATTTGAGCCATCTCCTCCGTGGAAGGATGCGAAGGGCAGGAGATAGAACCCGTTATCAGGTTGGTCGTTGGGTTGACAATGGAGATTTTTCCGGCATACAAGTCTGTTACATAGGCCTTTTGCTCACTGATAAGGTGGAAATAGCGCGGCGAAGTGAGCCCGGTGATCTTTCCGGTATATTTTCCGTTCCGAATGTCCATGACATAGATCTTTCCGGAGTTATTGACCACTAAATATCCACTGTTGTTCCAAATGGTCATGGATTCGGCCACGTCTCCCAGCGGAAGTCCGTTCACCTTGTAGAAAAGATCATTTTGCACCACCCGTTTCAGCGTATCGTAGGAACTTAATGAGGCATTTCCATACATGAAATTGCCCTCATTGACCACAAAAAGGCTTCCTGCGGGAATTTCTATCCCTGATTGCATCAGGTGGGCCCTGACCCAGCTGTCGTCCTTCATGCATCCCGTAAACAGGATGATCAAGGGAATCAGAAGATAATTCCGTTTCATGGCAGTTTTGAATTAGAAATCATAGCGTATGACCATTTGAAAATTTCTTCCTGGCATAGCTCTCTGTAAAACAGTCCTGTAATCTTCATTGAAAACATTCAATATTTTTGCCTGAATTGTTAAAATGTTATTTTTCAATGGTATTAACCTACTCAGTTGAAAGTTATTCATTATGTACGGATAGATATAATCCGAGGCGGAAGCCTCGCTGTTGGCCGTAGTTGTGAACCGTTTGCTGTAGTAATTCCACATCCAGTCCAGTTGAAATCCGGCAATGGCTAAGTTGAAGTTGAGGTTGGCCGAATTCAGCGGGATGTATGGCAGTTGTTTGCCGTAGGCTGGACTCCCGGCAGATTGGTTGGTAGTCTCGGTATAGGCATAGTTACCCTTCAAACCATACCGAATGCCTCTGAAATGCCCGTTCCAGGCGATATTCGCTTCGAAACCATTGCTGTTTACCTTTTCGATGTTGGATGGTTCCCAATATCCCTGAAAAGTTGGAAGCCAGATGATCCAATTCCTGACTTCGGATTCAAACACGGAAATTCCGGAATGAAACTGGTCCGATCCGATGGAAAAATCATAAGTAGCTCCCATATCTGCAAAAATGCCCTTTTCAGACTTCAGCAACGGGTTTCCTCCCGGGATGAAATAGAGGTCATTGAGCGTGGGTTGATGGCTGTTTTGGGCCAAAGAACCAGAGATTAACAGAGGTTTCAGGGGGTTCGGACTGAAATTGACCCGTAGCAACGGCAAAATATCCTTGTGCACCGCATCTATCAACTCTTCCCTGACCAAAAACTGGGCATCCCAACTCGAATTAAACTGCTTTTCCACTCTGGCAAAAATGGAGTTCTCCAGCCTGTTTTTGTTGTATCCGGCATTTGCTCCCAGGAAAATTTTATTTTCGGATGCAACGGAGTGGAAATTTGCTTCAACTCCGCTTTCGAGGATAAAAGTGTCATTGTACCGGAACCGATAGGAAAATTTGTTGATAAAAGAGGAAACCTTGGCATGAGCATCCATCACCAGCTGGTCAGATGCCCCGTTAACCGCATTTTCCAGCCTGAAGTCGGAGTTTTGCAATTGAATCGCAGAAAGTACAGTCAACCTGCTCTTGTTGCCAAAATGTCTCCATTCTGCCACCGAACGCAATGTATTTTCTATTTGCCTGTTGATGTTCGCGGCTTCATTGCTTTCGTTGGTAAGCAATTGCGGTATGCTTCTGTCGTTGTGCTGCAACCAGGTCTTGAGCGAGAGTGTCTGGTTGGGCCCAACCTGAAGATAAAATTCCTGCAGTAGGCCGTAATTGGTATAGTCGGCATTTTTATTCCGCTCGGATGGGAAAATGTATTGTCCGGTCACAGGATCCAAAGTTGCATTCAGCTTATTGACAAATGGGAAATCGTTTTGGGATGCATTGTAGAAAATGGAACTTTTTGACTGAATTTTCCGGTTTCCCAGGTTGATCTGGATATATTCATCCAGTGTCCGGTAACTTCCGAAACCGGAAAGCACCTTTCCCGAAAGGGTATTGTTCCAGTTGGCCAGGTTGTCAAGCAAAATAGTTCCACCCAGTGCCCCGGCTGATTCGATCAGGGAGGAAGTGCCATGCAGCAATTTTACCTCTTCTGTAAAATAGACGGGGATCAGCGAAAAATCGACCATTCCAAGCATGGGAGAGTTGAGTTCAAGTCCATTCCAACTCACCTTTGTGTGCGACGGAGCCGTTCCGCGAAAAGAAGCAGTTGCCATCGCACCCCTGCCATACTCCTTGATAAAAAGGGGAGAGTTCTGTGATAAAAGCTCGGAAAGTCTTACCGTACCAGACTTGGCTATGGCCATGGAATCAACCTCTGTGTGGGGCTGCTCAATTTTATCCATCTTTTTTCTCCCCACAATCACCACTGTCTGTATGCTGAGCGTATCCTTCAGTGATTGTGCATTCACCGACTGAAAGGAGGGTAGCATCAGCATGAGATTCACCAGGAGTAGGAAGAAAAATTTCATTGATAGTTTATGGCAATTTTTAAAAACAGCTGTAAGAATAAGATCATGAAGCTTTGTCTGCATATTCCCTGCATTAAAATCCTGCCTTGTCAATAGCTGTTCTTGTTCAGCAGATGGATGTCTGCAGCTCCGCTAACTTCCGTGGAAACTTCATTCAACCAGCCTGCTACCTGAAAGACACTGCTCTGAACCTTGATGAAACTGATCGATTTCAGGTTGGCTGGCAACCCCTTGGCATCTACTGCCGTGGAGATATCGAGAAAATTGGCTTTCAATGTTGCATTGTAATCGTTGTTGAAGTAGCATTCCGCGTAGCCAAAGCTGAAAAGTCCGCTCCTGACTACCCACAAGGGAGTATTTGGATCATTCGAGCTGTTGAAATAGGCGTCGGGTAATTTTTCTCCCGAAAAGGTAACAGAAGTTTTGTCTCCGTAACCGGACCACCACCAGCTATCCGTACCAAACCCGGGGACCAGTGTGCCCGATTTGCCCTGATTGTCCTGCCAGGTAACATAACCCGATATTCCTGGCCGGTAGTAGGTTACCTGATAATTGTGGATGGTTTCGGAATTGTTGTATTCGCTGCCTTTGATTTCATACCAGTCGCCGTCGTTGGGCAAACCGTCGTTGTTGGTATCGGCCATCACATATACAACCCCTGGTTCAGAGGAGACCGAAGGCTGCGTAAACAGGGCAATGTCAGGGCCATTCGTGTGTACCACGGGGTGGTCAAAGCCGGCAATCACGTATCCACCCCAACCTCCGAGGGAGGTATAGGATTTCCCGTTGATCCAGGGTTGGCCAATGAAGCTGTTTCCTTTTTCATTGGGAGACAGCAGCGTGGCATGCTGACCGGGACCATACTGGTAATCAAATACCTTTGTGATGTAAGCCGATTGGTTGGCAGATGCTGGGGTAGCGGGATCAGTGACCAGATTTTTGGAACAGGCTGACAGGAGCATCATTCCTACAAGGATCAATCCGGGCGCTATAAACTTCTTTCGGAAGTCCAGGCACGAAATCAAAAATCGAAAATCAAAAATCGAAAATTCTTCTTTAAGAATTACCACGTTCTTCAGATGTAAAATTAAAGAAGCAAACAGGAGAGGAGCAGCTGGATGAAGAATCATCTGCAGGCTTTTATCCCGAAAGCTTTCAATGTGAATGGCTGGTCTTCTGACTTGTCCCGATTTTTAGCCTCCTTCCCGTTCGTTTGAGTCAAACAGTGGATTAATGGTTAAAAACATACTATCCCTTGCGGGGATCGGGTTTACAGCAGCGGGAACTGTACCGGATTTACACCGGATTCCCAATTAAGCCGTGTGGCACCAATTCAACACAAACATAAACATATTTTGGATAGGTTATCCGGACAGGACCCCATTTAATCGCTGAAATCTGATACTGATTTCATTTTTAACTTTTTTGGCCAATAACAAAATTGGGATGAAGTTTTTTTTGGGGAAAGGTTATTTTTAACAGGCTTTCCCATTATCTTTACCTTACATAATCAGCTCTCGATCAGGTATGACATAAGTTGTCGAGATTCAGAATATATAAAATAAATAATTCATTTTCAGTAAATTGAAAATGAGTATTGGTAAATCTTTATTATACCCACAATGGCATCCAATGCCGGTAATATAAATTCAAACTGCACCTCATGAACAATCTAAAAGAACTTGCACCGCAAATGATATGGCATTACTTCAACGAAGTATGCCAGGTGCCACGTCCCTCCAAACACGAAGAGAAGATGATCGGTTTTCTCCTCAATTTCGCTACTTCGCACCAATTGGATGCGAAAAAGGATGAAGCAGGCAATGTGGTGATTAAAAAACCCGGATCGAAAGGGTTGGAAAAGGGGAACGTCATCGTCCTGCAATCCCATATGGATATGGTTTGTGAGAAGAATGAAGGGGTAATCCACGATTTTTTCAATGATCCGATCATTCCGTTTGTGGAAAATGGTTGGGTTCGGGCTACCAATACAACGCTTGGAGCGGATTGCGGGATTGGCATCGCTGCCTCCCTCGCCATTTTGGCCGACAAGAACCTGGTCCATCCGCCAATTGAGGCGCTATTCACGGTAGACGAGGAAACCGGGCTGACGGGAGCTGAAGCGATAAAGCCTGGAATGCTGGAGGGCAAGATCCTGCTGAATCTGGATTCAGAGGACGAAGGGGAGATTTTCATCGGCTGTGCCGGAGGAATCGACAGCATAGGCACACTGTCGTATGCTGGGGAAAAGGTTCCGGAAGGCAAAATTGCCTTTAAAATTTCGGTATCCGGACTACTTGGCGGCCATTCCGGTGATGACATTGAAAAGGGGAGGGGAAACTCCATTAAAATACTGAATCGTTTTCTGTATCAGTTTACTAAAGAGTGCGAATGCCTGTTGTCAACCTTCACTGGAGGCAATCTTCGCAATGCCATTCCGCGTGAAGCGGCTGCCGTGGTAGTCATTTCACCGGATCAAAAGGAATTTCTGGCCATTGAGCTCAATCAATTCAGGGCAGAGATGGAAAATGAACTTTTCAGGAAAGAATCAAAATTTAAAATTTCGCTTGAAAGTACGGAGTTGCCTGAATTTGTGCTGGACAGGGTGAGTCAGGACCGACTGATCAGTTTGCTGTATGCCATGCCGCACGGAGTACATTCCATGAGTTTCCGGATGCCGGGAATGGTAGAAAGCTCCACAAACCTCGCGAGTATCAAATTCAAACCCGGGTACGTGATTGAAATCGTTACAAGCCAGCGAAGTGATCAGGAAAGCGGCAAACAGGATATCTATCAGATGGTTGAGACTGTTTTTAAACTTTCTGGAGCCGCTGTGGCCAGGGGAGAAGGCTATTGCGGATGGACACCGAATCCTTCTTCGCATGCCCTGGAGGTTTCCAGAAAGTGCTACGAAGAACTTTTTGGAGTCAAACCTGTTGTCAGGTCAATTCATGCAGGTCTGGAATGCGGATTGTTTCTGGAGAAGTTCCCGGAACTCGACATGATCTCATTTGGGCCAACACTCAGGGGAGTACATTCACCCGATGAGAAAATTGAGATTGCCTCTGTCGATAAATTCTGGAGATTTTTGATTGATTTGTTGCCCAAACTCGCTTAAGGTACTAAGAAAAGGGCTGAATTATTTGTTTAATTCAGCCCTTTTAACTTGCAATATTACAGTGTTACCAGAAATACTTTTTTCTCTTTTCCCCGCAAAACATCCACCGAAATAATCTGCCCCGGAACATAGGCCTTCATTCGGGCCATGTAATCGTAAATGCTGCCAACTTTCTTGCCGTCAATGGCCAGGATGATGTCGCCCTTCAGCAACCCTGCCTTGTAGGCCGGCTTGCCAGGAGATACACCATCGATGCGCATTCCCTCTTTTTCCGAACCAACATAGTCAGGAATGATGCCAAGCGTAACCTTCAAATCGGTCCTTGTAGAGTTGCCGACTTTGGGGCCGCTCTCCTGGTAAGTCAGTCTTTGGCTGCGATTGGCAACTTCCTGAATCATCAGGGCAGCATTCTCCACAATCATCTTCTCCCCTTTGAAATTGATCCGGTCCCAGGTATCATTTGGTGTGTGGTACTGGTCGTGCACACCTGAGGTAAAATAGATGACTGGAATATTTTCACCATAGAAAGAGGCATGGTCGGAAGGTCCGTAACCCTCTTTGGAAATTTTCACGCTGAATCCGTGCACGAGACTGTCTATCATTGCCTTGGTTTCCAGAGCAGTGCCAACGCCACCAATGGTCAGATCTTTTGCAGAATCCAGTCTGCCTACCATGTCAAAATTAAACATGGCCGTAGCTTTTTTGAGACTGAAGGGAGGATTGGTCACAAATGCCTTGGAGCCAATCAGTCCGGATTCCTCTGCCGTAAAGGCAAGGAACAGGATGGGGCGCCTGTTGCTTTTTGCGTGTGAAAACTTCTGTGCCAGTTCTACCACAGCGGCAACGCCGGAGGCATTGTCATCCGCCCCGTGATGTACTGCCACCGTGTCAGGCATTCTGGATCCCGAACCCGGTCCACCGTAGCCCAGATGGTCATAATGTGCACCGACAATGACATACTCTTCGGCCAGTTTTGGATCCGTACCGGGCAGCAAACCAACGATGTTGTGTGCCATCGTTATTTTTGGCAATACGGAGGCTTCACCCTGAACATTCAGATTTGTCGATGTAAACAGAGGCTTCTGAGCTGACTTTATATTATTTTCAATATCGTTAAAGGTGAGTTGTCCGTTCATCATCAAATCCGCCGTTTTTTGGGATATTTTCAGAACAGGAACAGAATAGGGGGCGCTGTTCTTGTCAAAAACAACCGTCCTGGCTGCACCTTTTGTATTGAAATCCGGCGTAACAACCAGGATCCCTCCGGCATGATGATCGATGGCATTCAAGACTTTTGAACGAACATCGCTGTATCGCTTGATCTCCTTGTTTTGCTGCAAATGTCCCGGAATGCCGTCCAGGATCAGTATCCACCTGCCATCGGCTTGCAATCCGTTGTAATCATCCCATTTTAAACTGTCCGAGGAGACAGTGATGCCATAGCCTGCAACCGCCAACTGGCCGGAAAAGGATTTGTTGGCAGAGAAGAAAAGGGGCTCATAATCGGCGCCAAGTTCGAAACTCCGTGAACCGGAGGAGAGGTGGTTCGTGGTTCCGAAGGTGAATCCTGTAATCAGTTTAACGGGCTGAAATCCATCGTCAAACAACATTTTCAATCCGGCTTTTTTGAATTTTCCCAGCACAAAATGGGCAGCAAGGGAATCCCCCGGCAACCCGGGTTTTCTACCCTGAAATTTTTCGGATGCCAACACTGAGATGGTGGACGATATCTCTTTCTCCGTGATTTTAGGTTGATATTGAATGGCGCACGCAGACATTGCCATGGCGGCAGCGACCAGAATTCCCGTAAATAACTTCATATGAGTGGTTTTATTGAAGAAATAATTGAACTGGCAAATATAATGATCTCTTCAGGTTTTTTAATATTTTTTGACGAACAGGATCGCCGAATATTTAGTTAATTTGTAAAAATAGAAACCCGGATAGAATAAATTTTTTCTGCCTTCCTATGAGATTACTTTTTGGTCACTTTCGTTGGATCTGCTATGGAGCGTTGGTTTTACTTTCCTCCTGTGCTACAATGGGGAAAATCTCAGTTCAGGTATCCGTGCCTCCTCAAAGAGCGCTCTCTGATGACATTCAGAGCATCGTTTTAATGAACCGGAGTATGACGGATTCTTATGCCGATTTAAATCAGGATTCCCTGGAGAATCAGCTGATCAGGAAGAAACTGATGATGGATCAGGTATTGCTGGATAGTGTGGCAGCCGATACTTCCCTGAAGGTAATGGGCAACGCATTGTATGAATCTGGCCGTTTTGATGTAATCATTCCTGTTCAGCGAAATATCCCCAATAAAAATGTTTCTTACCTGAGCAAGTCTCCCTCACTGACCTTGTCGGAAGTGAAACAGGTTTGCGACGAATTCAAGGCAGATGCCCTGCTCACACTGGACAATTTTTATGAGAATGTGAACTCTTTCTATCGGGTGGGCTATGAAAATTCCGGTGGATTAGGCATGACAAAAATTTATACCATTTATGTGCAGGTTGCCTTTCATTCCAACTGGAAATTGTACCAGCCCGGGGAAAAACTTAAACTGGCCAACTTTGAGGTGAATGATACTATTTTTTGGGAACGGACTGGTCCGACGTTGCAGGAGACCTATGAACAGCTGCCTACCATCAAGGAGACGCTGCTCGGAGGAGCCATAGAGAACGGTCAGAACCTGGCAAATTACATCTCGCCGGGATGGCAGCAACAGACAAGAAGCTACTTCATTACCAACAACCAGGAGGCAGACAAAGCTGTCGCCTGTGTCAACAAAAATGACTGGAAAGGTGCCGAAAATATTTGGATGAAGTTTTCTACGGCTAATTCTGCGGGATTCAGGAGTGAGATCGAATACAATCTCGCATTGACTTCTGAGATGCAAGGCGATATTAAAATGGCACTGCAATGGGCCAAGAAGTCCTTCAAATCAAAGTTTTCAACTGCTGCAGAAGATTACATCAGGTATTTAAACAGTCACCTGAACGACCATTGAAGGGCAGAATTCTTGTCCGCTCAGCTGGTTGACCAAAATGGAATGTAGTGAAGAAGCCCAACAACGACGTTGACAAATACATTGCAGGATTCCCCCCGGATATCCAGCTATTACTTAATGAACTTCGTAATACAATCTGGCTCGCCGCACCGGATGCAGAGGAGGTAATCAGCTACCAGATGCCTGCCTACAAGTGGAAGGGAATTCTGGTCTACTTCGCAGGCTACAAGTCCCACATCGGATTCTATACGACTGCCTCTGGAATTGAGGAATTCAAAACTGAATTGATACCATTCAAATGGTCAAAAGGGACGATCCAATTTCCCATCGACCAACCGCTCCCCACCAGCCTGATCACAAAAATTGTCAAATTCAGGATGGAGTCGAATGAACGCAAATCAAAAAAATGAGACCTTTCCATGTCATTATGCGCATTATTGACTATTTTTGCCTTGATTTAGGGGGTTGTACAAAGCCAAATTAGCACGAAATCAATTGATACACCCTTCAAAAAGACATTGTTCTCAAAATTTAATCAAGTAGGTTTATGAAATTATTGGAAGGAAAAACTGCAATTGTCACGGGCGGCAGCCGCGGAATTGGGAAGTCGATCGCCGTACAATTCGCTCAACAGGGTTGCAATGTGGCATTCACAGATTTGTTTTATGATGATATCGCCAAAGAAACCGAGAACGAATTACTCGCCCTTGGCGTAAAGGCAAAGGCTTATGCATCAGATGCATCAAAATATGACGATACCGTTCAGGTGGTAGATCAAATCGTAAAGGATTTCGGCGGCATTGATATTTTGGTCAACAATGCCGGAATTACAAAGGATACTCTCCTGATGCGAATGTCGCAGGAGCAATGGGATGCAGTCATCAATGTCAACCTCAAATCTGTTTTCAACTTTACGAAGGCAGCACAGATGTCGATGCTGAAACAAAAGGGTGGTTCCATCATCAACATGAGTTCTGTGGTTGGTGTAAGCGGCAATGCAGGTCAGTCAAATTATTCCGCTTCGAAAGCCGGGATCATCGGTTTTACGAAATCCATCGCCAAAGAGTTGGGATCCAGAAATATTCGTTCCAATGCGATTGCTCCTGGTTTCATCATCACAGAGATGACGGCGAAAATTCCGGAAGAAGCCCGCAAACAATGGGAAGCTTCCATTCCAATGAAACGGGGAGGACTGCCCGAAGAGGTAGCCAAAGTGGCGCTCTTCCTGGCTTCTGATCTCTCTTCCTACGTATCCGGACAGGTCATCAATGTATGTGGAGCGATGAATACCTAACGGGAAATTGCGCAAATTGAAAAAGGCTGCCCCATGATCGGGCAGCCTTTTTTTGCGAATGATGCATGAGAAAAGTTGATTCTCAGAAGAACTTGAATCCAAGGGATACCGTGAAGGTATTGCCTTTGTTGATGGAGATGTAATCCTGAATCTGATTTTTGGTGAAATCGTTCAATCCCATTTCATACCTGATGTCCAGGGTGAATTTCAAGACATCCACACCTGCACCCAGTTGCCATGCCCAGTTCATTGAATTGAGATTATCTTTTATCTGGGCCCCAATGCTGGTAATGCTTCCGCTAGTCACAAATGAACCCGACGGACCCGTGAATGCACGGATGGAGGCAAGCTTCAGATCAAGGAGTTTGTAACCCAACAGCACCGGAATCTGGATGGATTGAATCTTGACGGTATTGGTGGTAGTCACTCCCGGACTGACATATGAGTCGAAGGAGGAATTCTTTGTGGAATAGAGCAACTCCGGCTGCAGATAGAGCTTGGAACCACCCACCCGGGCAAAGAGTCCGAAGTTTGATCCTGTTCTGGATTTAAAACCGGTGGATATTGAATTGGCACTACCATCAAATTTTGAGGTATTGAATCCTGCTTTGACACCAAAGTCAAGGGTCTGACCAAAGGTGATTATTACACAGGCAAGCAACGATGCAGTCAACAATATTTTTTTCATGGCACTGGATTTATTATTTGTTTGAAATTAAATTAAAATTTTGTTAATAAACAAAAGTTTCAACGAAATTATAGGTTTCGCTCCTTGCTGATCAATTGATAGGCTTCGTTGACTTTTTTAAATTTCTCATTGGCAGCTTGTTGTATCTCTTCTCCGAGGTAGCTGACTTTGTCGGGATGATATTTCACCGCCATTTTTCGATAAGCCTTTTTTACCTCCTCATCCGATGCCTGCGGAGCAATTTCCAGCACATCATAGGCCCAGTCGGTTTTGGGCATCAACATCGCTTCGATGGAGGTATAGTCGGCGGTTGTGATTCCCAGATTAATGGAGATGTGCCTGATTAATTTCAGCTCGTCGGGATGAATCTCGCCATCGGCAGCTGCAATGCCGAACAGAAAATGAATGAGTTGGAGACGACTCGGATAATCCATGTAAGTTTTTGATCTGGTGACAGACATCCGTCACGGGAATGTTCTGCTTGGTCAGATCCTGCAGGATTCTCAGGGCATTCTGTGCTCCTTCGACCCCAAAATTTGCCTTGAAAAATTCCTTCACATAATTTAGTTCGGATTTCATGATTTTGCCATCGGCATTCAAAACAGCCGAGACCAAGACAAGCAAACTGAAAAGATAATCGTTGGGTGTTGTTTGCATGCCTTGCTGGAAGGTTTTTGCACCGGAAGCTGATTTCTCCGAAAGGTCGAACAATGTTCCCAGAACAAAACCCGCCAGTGCACCTATGGGGCCACCCAGCGTCCATCCCAATCCACTACCTATCAATTTTCCAAACATGACTTTTCGATTTTAGAATTTGATCCAATTTTAATATTTGTGGTAAAATCATTTGGTTGTCATTGTTTTCAACGATGAAATCGGCCAACCCTACCTTCTCAGTATCCGGCATCTGGTGGCGCATCCGCTGCAAAATGGCATCCACGGAAGTGTGATCCCTTTTCAACACCCGATCAATCCGCTCGGCTTCATCTGCCAGAACCAGGATGGTGTAGTCAAAATGCCTGAAACTGCCGGTTTCAAAAAGTATGGCTGCTTCATAAAGCACATAGGGAAAGTTGTTCATTTTTTCCTTCCAGTTTTCGAATTCCCTGTGAACAGCAGGATGAATCAGCAGATTCATCTTTTCAAGCAGCATTTGGTTGTTGAAGATGATGGCTGCCAGTTTTTTGCGAATCAACAATCCGTCCGGTCCATAGATATCTGAACCAAAGAGCGCACTAATCTCCTTTTTTATAGGAGGATCATTGTTCTGAAGCCAGGCTGCAGTGGTATCAGCCTGAAAAACCGGAATGCCAAGAACCTTGAAAGCCTTGCAAACCGTAGATTTACCGCTGCCTATTCCGCCTGTTATGCCTATGGTCAACATAAAGATTATTTTACATGCTCCAGAATATATTCCACCTCTTTGGGTGAAAAATTCACATTTAAAACAACATTGGAATGACTCTCAAATGTTACAGGCAGTCTGGCGCTGTTGCCATTGATATTCTCATAATCAATGAATGCCCGGAATGCACTGTAATCCAAGTTTTTATATTTTCCGAGTCCTATTCTGCAGGCTACTTTTACCTTTCCCGGGAACATTTTGAGGGTTACATCCGCCGGCAGATGGAGAACCTGTATGGGCACTTCAAAGTCCACCTCCGTGTTTTGTTCGACCGGAATGGTTAGATGAACTTCCTTCGTCTCAGTTGTTAATCCCCTGGTTAGACGAACCGGAATGGTTTGTTCAACAGAAGTAGCCAATTTGCTGAATTCCCTAAAATTGGTCGGAACAGTTTTCATGGTATCCAGCATGTTTTTCGGACCGCTGACTACGATGGAGTCGGGGAGGGTGGTTGGCTCATGTCCCAGGGAATACTGATTCTCGAAGCCCAGCCTGATGTTTGGCTTTACTTTGATCTTTCTGGTAACAATTTTGCTGAAATTGAAAATCAGCGTGTCAGGTTTGATGGAGAGTATCCTTATTTCACTGCTGATCTGCTTCTCAATCTCCTGAAGATGATTGACAGTCAAAATGGTGTACTTCTCCTTTGAACCCCGTTCCGTCACATTATCTACCAATTCGCTGACGTTGATCTGAATGGGAGAAAAGGCCAGGTGCAGGTTGTAGCTCAGCAGGGTATAGCCATAGGCATCCACCAAAAGGTCGAAATTTTGCGGCAGCGATCCGGAAAGTTGCTTGTCTTTCGGAAAATCCACATAATTGACAGGAACAGTGATCCGGCTGGTGTAATGTTTCTCCAGGCTGCTCAACAACCAAAGAAATGAAGATAGGGCAAGGCACACAAGAAACACAAAAGCCTTTTGGTAGCTGAAGTTTTTGACCCTTCTTCTCACATACAAAAAAATCCTTTTTACCAGAAACTGTTTCACGAATGGTCTATTTTGATGAGTCAGCAGTAACATCTGTCACCCTGCAGGAAATCCACTGCCGGGTCAACACTTGCCCAAATAACGGATATGAAAAATGGCCGGTTTCCCGGCCATTGATTATTTTGCTACCGGTGCATCAGACATATCCTTCAACACCACACTTTTGTCAACCTTCAGCTTGATTCCGGGTGCTACTTCCAGAATGATAACCTGATCCTTGATCTCATCGATTCTGCCATAAATGCCGCCAGAGGTCACGACTTTGTCACCCTTTTGCAGCGCATCACGAAATTTTTGTGTCTCTTTCTGACGTTTCATTTGCGGACGAATCATGAAGAAATAAAACACAACGATGATCAATACCAGCGGTAAAAACATTCCCAACATACTTTGTTGTTGTTGCTGGGCAATAATAAATAGTAATGTACTCATTTCAAATTATTTAAATCAAAATTAAAATTCTTGTTCTCTACAAATGCCCCGATGGTCAGGCATTTGGACTCACCGGAAGATGTCTCAACGTTAACGGTTTTGATCAGATTCCCCCATTCACCATCCGAATGAAACGCCACATCAATGGAAGAGGAAACCTGTGATGGAATCTCTTCCTTATTGTACTCAACCGTCAGACAACCACAAGTAGGCTCTACCCTTGTCAGGCGGAATGAAGAGCCCCCCGTGTTTTTAAACTGAAAAGAGAAAACCACAATTTCTCCCTCCTTCAGGGTACCAAAATTATGCATTTCTTTGGAAAATTCAATCTTGCCCGGCGCCTTTTTTTTATCCGATTCAGTTGAAACAGTTTGTTTGACACCGCTGGAAGAGTGGCTGTTGCAAGCCACGACCAGCAGGGCAATTAACAAAAAGAGTCCTATGCAGCAGTGTCTGATCATCCTTCCAAAAGTCCTCGTCCGGCTTTGACAATTTTTCCCTGTTCCCTGAAGTCTTTGGTAATCCTGTCCAGAACCCCATTGATGAAAATGCTGCTGCGCTGTGTACTGTAATACTTTGCCAGTTCGATGTATTCGTTCAACGTGACCTTGATGGGAACAGAGGGGAACTCAGTCAGTTCTGTCAAGGCCAGTTCCATGATGAGAATGTCCATTGTGGCCACCCTGTCGACATCCCAATTTTTGGTATAGGTCTCAATGGTTTTGCGGTTTTCATCGCTTTTGGCTAGGGTTTTTCTGAACAGCTTGACTGTGAATTCCTGGTCCTCTTCATCCTTGTAAAGCGAAGAGAGATGGTCGTTTACATTGCTTTCTTCCTTGAATTTCTTCAGTGTTTTAATGACCATTGAGACCACAAAATCCAGATCATCGTTCCAATAGATGCTTTGTTCCTCAAACTCATTGAAGACAAATTCACTTTTCAGCAGGATCTCGGCATAAAAATCCTCACAAAAACGTCTGTCGATTTGAAAATCATCTTCTGAGTGGGCCAGGTAATCCTTGTACACCTCCGACTCGACCATCGCCTGGTAAATCTTTTTAACCAGTTCCTGGCTATTGGACCAATTGACCTTGTTTTTTTGGACATAGGCGCCAAGGTCCTTGTTGGCTTTTAGCTTGCCGATGAGTCGGTTGGATACGAACCGCAGGTTTGGGTTCAGTTCCTCGCGGGTAGGGAAATTTTTAAGTTTCCGCATGTCTATCATTCTCCCGGCATACTCACACAACTCGATGGGCAAGGCCAGCAGGAGATGGTAAAGATCATAGGTTTTCTGTATGCTGAAATGCAACTCATTTTCGGAAGAGCCGATTGACTTTTCAGGTGTCGAGACGTGTGCATAGAGTATTTGCAGCACTTTGGTGCGGATGATCCTTCTGCTTATCATGGATATTTTTTTCTGAAGCGTATCTCCCAACAATGGGGAAAAATAATTTTTATTATTGGAATTTTGCCGGATGTCAGCACAATCAAAATTTGAATCAGGATGTGCTCCCAGCAAAATGCAAAAATACAATAAAATGCGGCTAAACCCATCAAGCGGGTAAAAGGGTGTTCAAGAGAGCAACAAGGCCGGTAATATCTTCCTCCGTAGTATCAAAGGAGGTCATCCATCTCACTTCGCCTTTTGATTCATCCCAGTCGTAAAAGAAATACTCACTGCGAATCAGAGGAATAATCTCCCTGGGAAGTATGGCGAAGATACCGTTTGCATCTACAGATTGGGTAATTTTCACGGCGGGTATGCCGGACAATGATTTCGCCAGCAAGGCAGCCATCTTGTTGGAATGCGTCGCATTTACCTTCCAGATTTCATCTTCCAGATAGGGAATGAACTGTACCGAAAGGAATCTCATCTTCGAATAGAGCTGAGCCGCCTGTTTTCTGAAATATTTGGTTTTTGCGGATAGTTCTGGATTGAAAATCAGCACTGCTTCGCCGATCATCAAGCCGTTCTTTGTTCCTCCGAAGGAGAGCACATCCACGCCTGCGTCTCTTGTGAAGGCCCTGAAATTCAGTCNGAGGGAGACGGCAGCATTGGATATCCTGGCACCGTCCATGTGCAGGAACATGCCGTGTTCGTGCACAATACCGGCAAGTTCTCGAATCTCCTCCACGGTGTAGACAGTTCCCATCTCAGTGACCTGGGAGATGCTCAGCAAACCGGGTTGGGAGTGGTGTTCAACGCCAAAACCATGCAGTTTTTTCAACAGCTCTGATGGCGATACCTTCCCATTGGAAGAGGGAAGTGCAACCAGTTTGCTACCAGTAAACTTTTCCGGGGCACCGCATTCATCCACGTGAATGTGAGCAGTCTCTGTGCACACGATCGTGTGAAAGGATTGGCAGAGTGTCTGAATGGAAAGAATGTTGGCGCCCGTTCCCGTCAGGGCAAAGAATATAGCTGTATCGGCACCAAATTCCTTCCTGAAAAGTTCTTTTGCCCTTTCAGTATAAATGTCCTCTCCATACCCAATCGCATGATCAACATTGGCCATTTCAATGGCTTTCAGGATATTGGGATGTATCCCGGAATTGTTGTCACTGGCAAAACCGCGTTTACTCATGGAATATTTATTTTATTAAAATGTTTCGTTCTGTTTTTTGCGCAACAAAGGTAGGGTTAGTTTTGTTTTTTCTTATATTTCACACACTATTCATAAATTTTTTTCGATGTTGAATCAAAGGGGAAAACCGGTTGTAAATATATTCTGGATGCGGCGGGATCTTCGGTTGGATGACAATACAGCCTTGTTTCACGCATTGAAAACGCGTGAAAATGTTTTGCCCCTGTTCATCTTCAACCCCGAAATATTGATCAGGATCCCTGATGGTTCCGATTACAGAATCAACTTTGTGTACGAAACGCTGCAGGAGATCAAACGTGAGTTGGAAAAGATAGGTTCGACGCTCTATGTTGCACATGGCCGGCCACTGGATGTTTTTAAATTCATGATTGAGAAATACCATATTTGCAGCGTTTACTGCAACAGGGATTACGAACCGTTTACCAACCACAGGGACCTGGATGTAGAACGATTCCTAAAGATCAACAGAACAGAATTCATCACTTACAAAGACCACGTTTTGTTCGAAAAGGATGAGCTGGTAAAAAAAGATGGAAAGCCTTACACGGTTTTCACGGCCTACAAGAATCGTTTTCTGGAAAAATTGAATTTGGATAGTGTCAGGGCCAACAAGACTTCGCTCTATTTCCACAATTTCATTCGGATAAAACCCCTGCCCATGCCATCCATCGAAACCCTTGGTTTTAAAAAGGTGGAAAACATATTTCCCAGAAAATCGCTGCCGCAAAGCTTGCTGGAGAATTATGCTGAAAACAGGGATTTTCCAGCCAGGAATGGTACTTCAAAACTCAGTCTGCACTTGCGTTACGGGACAGTAAGCATTCGCAAAATTACGGCCCTGGCCATGTTGCATTCTCCTGTTTTCCTATCAGAACTGATCTGGAGAAACTTTTACAGCCAGATCCTGTGGTTTTTCCCGCAGGTTCATACCAGGGCATTTAAGCCGGCCTATGATAACATTCGCTGGGAAAACGATCAGACACAGTTCCAGGCCTGGTGTGACGGCCTGACGGGCTATCCCCTGGTGGATGCAGGCATGAGGGAGCTGAACCAGACCGGTTTTATGCACAACAGGGTTCGAATGGTGACAGCCAGTTTTCTGTGCAAACACCTGCTGATCGACTGGAGATGGGGTGAGACCTATTTTGCCTCCAAGCTGAATGATTACGACCTTGCCTCTAACAATGGCGGATGGCAGTGGGCGGCAGGTTCGGGATGCGATGCGGCTCCCTATTTCAGGATATTCAATCCAACGCTTCAGGCAGAAAGATTTGATCCGGATTTTGGCTACATCAAAAAATGGATTCCTGAATTTGGAACGGACCAATATCCGGAACCGATCATTGACCACGCATTTGCAAGGGACAGAGCAATTGCACGCTACAAAGAGGGGCTCGGATCCGCAGCCGGTTAATATTCTACTATTTTGATCAGCCGGTAGTTCTTTTTCAGGTATCCCCGGATCAGTGTGCGGACATCCCAATTGTCTTTTCTGCGGTGAATGCAGTCGTGCAGAGCCTCCAAACCCAGGTCGGCAGCATCGGGAGAGAGGAATCCGTAGCCGATGTATTTGTTTTGCGCAATTTTGACCACGGCCATCTCTTCCTTGTTGGGGACCTTCTCGAGAATGAAAAAATTCGGTGAATGAAATTGCCAGGGCTTGATGGCCTCCATCACGCGTAGGTTATAGGATTCGGGATTTTCTTTTCCTTCGCAGGCTCCAAGGCAATTTCCCAGCCTGGAATCGAAACAGGGCTGAAGGTGATCATCCAAATGGCACAAACTTTTGCACAGGGAAAATCTTCCGGCCCGCTCGTGCAGCAGATCGATTCCTTCCTGCAAAAAATTGAAAGTGGTAACCGGAACTGCCTCTTCCTCAATTTTCCGAACCTGAAGATTTAAATATCCGTTGCCATCTTCAAACATGAAAATGCCAAAATTGTTGGCCGATCGTCGCAGCAGCCTGTTGTAAAATGGATGGTGGTGCTTGATCTCCTCCGATTCCAGCAAAAGGGCAATAAGTTCACTGCCTGTCACTTCATAGGCAACTGAGGCAATGCGTTCGCTCATTTCCATCGCTTTTCTCGTCAGGCGATTGTTCAGGTGGGCGATGATGCGCTGGTGAATGTTCTTGCTTTTCCCAATGTAGATCAGGTCTCCCTTTTGATCGTGCAGGATAATAAACTCCGCAGCTACCGGGCAGTGCGGCAATCGTCTCCTCCGACAAGTGCCCTTTTCGCGCCGAAAAGAGGTCGTGGTCGGCGGTTTCATTCTGCCTGAGAATCTTTTCGAAAAGTTGTACGGTGGCAAGCGCATCGCCTCCCGCCCGGTGCCTTCCTTCGATCTGGATGTTCAGATCCTGGCAAAGGTTGCCCAGCGAGTAGGAGCGAAGACCGGGAATCAGTTTCCTGCTGAGTTGGACGGTACACAATGTTTTGCGCTTGAAATCGTACCCTAACCGTTTGAACTCTTCCCTGACAAATGAATAGTCAAATGCCGCATTGTGCGCCACGAAGGTCGTATTTGAAGTGATCTCTACAATTTTTTTGGCGATTTCATAAAATTTCGGGGCAGATTCCACCATTTCGTTGGTGATGCCCGTAAGGCGGGTAATGTTGAAGGGAATTTGGCACTCAGGGTTGACCAGTGAACAGAAAGAGTCGGTAATTTCTGTGCCATTGTAAATGTAAACCGCTATTTCCGTAATTTTTCCGTTGGTTGGGGAGGTTCCGGTGGTTTCAACATCTATGATGGCATAGTTCATGGAAATTCAAATTTAAATTGTTCTCCACAGAGTCTGACATGTATCTCCATTGGGTAGATTGAATTTTAACCGGCAGAATTGGCGGGATAAAATTCCTGAACAAATTTATTTGATCTTTTGAATATTGGGCAATATTCCTGCAAATTATCAGACAGCCCTTCAGAAACCTACCGGAAAAGCCCATCAAATTTAAGATTCGCAATGACCATCAAAAGATTATTGTTACATTTGCACCCCAAGGAATGGCCCCATAGTTTAATGGATAGAATGGAAGATTCCGGTTCTTTTGATCTGGGTTCGAATCCCGGTGGGGTCACAAAAATAAATCCAATCTACTGATTATCAGTGATTGGATTTTTTATTTTTAAACAATATTGCCAATTAATGAACATTTTGTTAAAAATAACTTGTGCGTTATTGTCGTGAACGTTCCAATAGTCCCCCAATCT
>TBL_comb47_HYPODRAFT_10000116_pt1 | contig 98715 bp, 78 predicted proteins | sample TroBogypolimnion_40_FD_10682 | JGI IMG/M metagenome (IMG submission 10682) | reverse complement strand
CCAGTCCGATACCCTCGGTTCACTGACGGTAGGCAATGGGAACTTCGCCTTTACGGTAGATGCAACAGGTCTTCAAACATTTCCCGAGGTTTATGAAGGGGGTATTCCCCTGGGCACCCAATCCCAATGGGGCTGGCACAGTTTTCCCAACACTGCAGGATACAAAACCGAGGAGAGCCTGAAAAATTTCGACTTTCACGGACGCCAGGAACCCTATTCTGTTCAGCCAAAAGATCCGGAACGGGCAAAAGCGGCAGGAGATTATTTCCGCACCAATGCACACAGGCTGCATTTGGGCATCATCGGATTGGGTATTACCAAGAAGAACGGATCTGCACTTTCCATCGGCGACCTCTCCGATTTGCACGAGGTTCTGAACCTGTGGAAAGGAGAGATCAGGAGCACTTTCAAGGTGGAGGGAATTCCGGTCGAAGTGATTACCATCTGCCATCCTGACCTGGATTTGGTATCCACCAGCATCACCTCACCCCTCCTTGATGCCGGAAGATTAAAAATAAAATTCAATTTCCCCTACCCTACCGGGATTGCCATGGATGGAGGGTGTGACTGGAAGAGTCCGGAAAAACACACCACTAAGATCGTATCGGTCGCAGAAAATTCATTGATTTTTGAGCGTACTCTGGATGCTACCACCTATTTTGCCAAGGTCGACTGGAAAGGGTCGGCCAAAATGGAGGAAAAGGAAACGCACCATTTTGAACTTTCACCGAAAGGGAAAACCATCGAAATAAGCTGCCTGTTTTCCAGTGAAAAAAGAATTTTGATGCTGCCTGACTTTGGTCAGACCAGTGTCGCCAACCTGGCAAAATGGAGCTATTTCTGGAGCCGTGGCGGAGTCGTTGATTTCTCCGGAAGTACAGATCCGAGGGCAAGCGAACTGGAGCGCCGCGTGGTACTTTCGCAATACCTGACAGCCATCCAGTGCACAGGAGCCGTCCCACCGCAGGAAACCGGCCTCACCTACAACAGCTGGTACGGGAAATTTCACCTGGAGATGCACTGGTGGCATGCAGCCCACTTTGCACTTTGGAACAGGATCGACCTGCTGGACAAGAGTCTGGGCTGGTACCGCGATGTCTTGCCACAGGCGCAGAAAATAGCACAACGGCAAGGCTTCAAGGGTGCCCGCTGGATGAAAATGACGGATACCACCGGCATTGAGGCACCATCCAATGTCGGCTCCTTCCTGATCTGGCAACAACCCCATATCATCTATTTCGCCGAACTCTGTTACCGGAATTATCATACCAATGATGTCCTTGAAAAATACAAGGAGCTGGTTTTCCAGAGTGCCGATTTTATGGCCTCCTTTGCCTCCTGGGATCCGGATAAAAACAGGTACAACCTGGTTGGAATCATCCCTGCTCAGGAGACCTTTACGCCTCAAAACACCTACAATTCTCCTTTCGAGCTTGCTTACTGGCACTGGGGGCTCAGCACGGCCCAGCAATGGCGGGTGAGATTAGGGATGAGCCGCAACAGGCAGTGGGACGACATCATCGAGAAACTGGCTGTTCTGGCACAAAAAAATGGCATCTATCTTTCTGCCGAAAGCGCACCAGATTCCTACACCAACTTGTCAACCTATTCCGATCATCCGGCAGTTTTGGGAGCACTTGGATTCTTGCCCGAATCAAGAGTTGTGAACAAAAAGATGATGAATGCCACCTTTGATTACATCTGGGATCACTGGAACTGGAAGAAGACCTGGGGCTGGGATTTCCCATTCGTTGCCATGACCGCAACCCGGCTTGGTCGTCCAGACAAGGCAATCGATGCCCTGTTTATGAACATCCCCACAAACACCTACCTGGCGAATGGCCACAATTATCAGGACAAGCGACTGCGCCTTTACCTGCCGGGAAATGGCGGGCTACTCTCCGCTGTGGCCATGATGTGTGCGGCTACGAGGGTTGTGAGACAGAAAATCCGGGAATTCCGAAAGATGGTACTTGGAAAGTAAGATGGGAAGGCTTGCGTAAAATGCCCTGACCGGCCATTTTGGTGATCATTCACCAGAGGCCGAAAATCGTATAAAAACACTAAAATTTAATTCTCTTTTCCACTTGCCTGAGCCACTCTCTGGCCATCAGTTCGTGACCTGCAACCGTAGGATGAATACCGTCCCACATCCAGTATTCTGCGGATGCCCGCTCGCAGGCTTTGTTGAATACTTCCTGAAATCCGACGAAAACCGCATCGTATTGCATGGCCAAACTGGCCACTGCCTCTTGTCTCTTTTTTAAATCAGGCAGGAAATTTTCCCAATTGTCCTTCACCTTTCCCACCTTTAAGATAAAGGGTTCACAAAGGACAAACACTAAATCTGGAAATTGCTTCAGTGTCTGATCCAGCAATGACCTATAGATCTCCTTGTATTTTTCGGCAGAAATGATGGGTTCCCTGTGAAAAACGACAGAGGCCGTGTCATTCACGCCAATCAATATGCTCAGGAGATCCGGTTTGAGATCCATTGTGTCGGATTGCCACCGGTTGGCAAGGTCATTGATCTTGTTCCCGCTGATGCCCCTGTTGTAAAAAACCAACCCCTTTTCTGCGTAATCAGCTCCCAGTCGGCTGGCAAGGCCAAAGGCATAACCATGCCCCATGATGTGGTTGAGATCAGCCGTACGCCCACGATTGCCGTCTGTAATGGAGTCTCCTTGAAACAGGATAACACTCCCGGCTCGCAAAGTATGGTGTCTTTGGCGAAGGCCATGCGATGCAAGGAGATGGCTCTCTGCAAACACCAGGGTGGCTGCACCCGAAATGGCCATTCCTTTGATAAAATGTCGTCTGCTTTTGTATTCCATGGGTTTGTTGATTGGATCACATTCGTTTACGCTGTTCAAGAGGGTAAAGCAACTGCATATCTTTTCAGGGTTGAATGCCCAGTTGCTCCCTGCACTTGCGGCAAAGCTGGTGGTTCTTCTGATCGATGTCTTCCACGTAAGTGCTGGATCTCATCACACAGGAAGGATCAAAACAGTGTATCAAACCAAAGGTATGCCCCAGCTCGTGAATGACTTCCTTCCGAAAACGACTGATGAGGATTTTTTCATCTTTGAAAATACCATATCGTTCGTTCCTCAGTCTGTAAATAGAGGCTATGCCGGCACGTCCGTTCAGGTAGGCCTGACCGAAGATATAGGTCAAGATTGGAATGTAAAGATCCACATTGAAGATGCCCAGCGTTTTGTCGTTCTCCTCCGCAAAAGAGGCATCCACCACTTTCAACAACCTAAATCCATCGTATTGTCTGCGGGAGGGCTCGAAGAACTGGCTAAGATCCAAATGACCTTCACGCGTCCTTACGGGAAGCAGGAACTCACGTTCTACATCCATTGCTATCTTATCGAGAAGACCCTTCTCAAAATACCCAAAGGAAATTAAATTGATTTTCTCCAGATTCATTCACAGTTGGCTTTGTTGGGAACCCTGTTGCAATTCACAATTTTGGTTTGCCTCTCTGAAATTTTGACTGCCAATTATTTCGGAGGTGTTAAGCCATATTTCTTGATCTTGTTGTAAAGCGTAACCCTGTCGAGTTTCAGCGCCTTGGCCGATACCGTTATATTCCAACTGTATTTGGTAAGAATGGCAAGTATGTGTTTCTTCCCCAGATCATCCAGACTTTCGAAGGATGGTTTGACCGATTCCTTGGCCAGGGGGAGATCCCTGAGCATGATTTTTTTCCCGTTGCCCACCACAATGGCGCGTTCAATCATATTTTCCAATTCCCTGATGTTGCCCGGATAGGCATAACTTTCCATTCTTTGGAGGGCAGACGGTTCGATCGGGATGGGTGGTCTGTTCATCGAAGCGCAATATTTTTTGATAAAATATTCGATGAGTAACGGAATATCTTCTGCCCTGTCCCGAAGCGGTGGAACATTGATGTTGACTACATTGAGCCGATAGAAAAGATCTTCCCGGAAGAGTCCCTTTTCCACCATGCTTTTCAAATCCCTGTTGGTGGCACACAAGACCCTGAAGTCGGAGCTGATCTCCTTGTTTCCACCTACCCTGACAAAGCTTTTGGTTTCAAGGACCCGCAACAGTTCAACCTGCATTTTGGGTGATATGGTGGCAATTTCATCCAGGAAAATTGTACCGCTGTCGGCCATCTCAAACCGTCCCTTTCTGTTGTAGATCGCACCTGTAAATGCCCCTTTTTCGTGCCCGAACAATTCGCTTTCGAGCAGGCTTTCCGTCAATGCTCCGCAATGCACACTCACCATCGGGAAAAATTTGCGCGGCGAATTGGCGTGAATGGCTTTGGCTACCAGTTCCTTTCCTGTACCGCTTTCACCCGTGATAATTACCGATGCATTGGATTGTGCAACGCTTTCAATTTCCCGGAAGACCACCTGCATGGCTTCGCTCTGTCCGATCATGTCTTCGACGTTCTCCAGCGAAATAACCTTGTCCTTCAGTATCTCATTTTCTTCGATCAGCGAAATTTGTTTGGAGGCATTCCGGATCAGGTGGGACAGGTCATCCGGATCAAATGGTTTTGTCACATAGTCGAATGCACCGTCTTTCAAAGCTTGAACCGCAGTATCCACCGTGGCAAATGCAGTCATGATGATCACAATGGCATCACTTTTCAGGGATTTGATGCGCTTCAGCATTTCAAGGCCATCCATCCCTGGCATTTTAATATCGGCCAGGATAATGTGGTAGCTTTCCGATTGAAGCATTGTAAGGGCAGTCTTTGCATTTTCTGCACATTCGACATGGTAACCGTCCTCTATAAACCAGTTGTACAAGGAATCCCTTACTGACTCCTCATCGTCAACTATCAGGATTGAAATCTTTTTGGCCATATTCTATTCTTGAAACTAATTAATTTCTGATCAGTGGTAAAGTTATGGATATTGTCGTTCCTTTTCCACGTTCTGATTTCACATCTGCCTTTCCTTTGTGATTCTGAACGATCCCATGCACAATCGCCAAACCCAGACCGATCCCGCTGGCATTCTGCTTGGTGGAGAAAAATGGTTCGAAAATGTGCGAAGCATCCTCTTCGTTGATCCCAATACCGTTGTCTGTAATCTCGATCCTTATGTGATCCGCATCGGAGTTGATGGTTCTGAAGATCACTTCGCCATTCTCCGTGACTGCCTCTGAGGCATTCACCAGCACACCAATACAGGCCTGCTTGATTTGGTTGGGGCTGCAATAGATCAGATCTGCTTTCGCAGAGAAATCCGAAAGGAAAGTCACATTCGCTAATTTTCATCGGATGTGACATCAGTTCGAAGGTTTCACTCAGGATTTCGTGCAGGTGTTTCGGTTCGAATCCATCCTGGTTTTTCCTGGAAAAATCCAGCAATCCCTTCACGATGTCACCACATCGCTTGGTCTCATTTTCTATGAGTTTCAGGTGCTTCAGCATGGACTCCTTCTTGGCGGGATCAAAATCCTGATTTCCCAGCTGCTTGGATACCAGTTTGGCATAGATCAGGATTCCCGAAAGAGGATTATTGATTTCGTGGGCGACAGAGAGGGATAATTTCCCCAATGAGGCAATTCTCTCGACATTGATCAGTTCATTCTGGGCATGGCCCAGCTCTTCCGACTTCTTCTGAACCTTGTATTCCAGCTGCTGTGACCAATTCTGAAGCTCATTGGTGGCCGTCTGCAAATTGTCGAGCATCTCGTTAAAGGCAATGGAGACCATCCGCATGTCAGACAACTGATGCGGCTTGACAGGCAGTCTGGTGCTTCTGTCTCCTTTTGCCACCTCCAGACTCGCCTTGATGATGGCGTTCAATGGATTTTTGATCTTTTTTCTGGTAAAAAAGATCAGGAATACAATCAGCAGACCTGTCAGCAACGCTGCCAGCAGAAAATAGTCGGTAGTGGATTTTTTCAGGGCTGCGTCCAATCCTGAAAGCGGAATCTTTATGATCAGCGATCCGAGTACCTCCTCCTGCGGACTATGGGCATGGCACGAACTAGTAGAACACGATTTTTCATTGAGAATGGGGGTTTTAATGATCAGGTGCCTGCAGTTGTTGTTGTTGTGGTTCATGCTGCATTCGCTGTCAATGCCGATGATTTTGTATGATTTTTCAGTCGCTGAAAACATCGTGGGAAAATTCTTGTGGCAGGAGATGCAGTCCGGATCGCCGTGGCTGGTTGAATCGTTGGAAATGGAGGAGTATACAAGGTTGCTCTTGTTGTCGTACATGTTTACATCATCAATGCCAGACATTGTATTGATGATATCGAGGGTACCCTGCAGCGAGGTCCTGTCGTTCTCCAGCATGGAACGGTACAAGGCACCCTGGACCAGAAAACCGATGTTGTTGCCATTCTCCCGGATCACAGATTTCATGTAACTTTCATTGACAGACCGGAAAATGATCCCAAATGATAGAAAAAGGAAAAAGGAGGAGATGGTAATGATTAAAACGACACGCCCGTAGATGGAGGAGCGGAATTTTACATAGCTGTTTACAAGGGGTGCTCCAACTTTGTTGCCTTTTGATAATTTTTTAATCCAACCCATTGTGATATAATAAAATAACTTGTTAGAATAAACGAATGAAAGGGTTCAGGTACTGATCTTGGTTTGAAAGATCATCCAGTCAAAAATGTCCGCCGGAAGTAAAGTTGCTGATTGCTAAGTTAATCTCAAAATTTTAAAAAATAGTTCAATTGTTCGATTTTCTTTTGAATTTGGAGGCAATCTAAAGAGCGGGCCAGGGAGTTCTCCTTAAAAACGAGGAAGCGACGTGACACGTCGCTTCCTCGTAAAAAATGCGAAATAGTTGAACTTACATCTTTCGGAAGAAGGATTAAAAATATTCCAACCCGTATTCTTCTCTTCCCAATCCCCTGAAATGAGGATATTTTGACTTGTGACCAAGAAAACTGCGTTCAAAATCCTGCCAAATTTCCGGGGGGAGCTGCGAAAGCGGTTGATCGATCAATTCGCCACCATCCTGCAACACAATGCTGGAAGGTTCCGGAGCATATCTTTCGACAGAGGTGGCCAGAAAGTCCTTGAATCTTTCGAGTTCCTTAACTGACCAGTTGGTCGCTTCTTCTGCAACGTAATAGGAGTTGGTCTCTGCCATCCATCTGGTTGGTCTGATTTTGTACATCCATCCCTTCTGGTAAGGATCTTCGTTGAGCATCTCGGGATTCTCACTCATCATGGAATTGACAGCCAGAATTTCGCCTGAAACCGGGGAGAAAATTTTAAGCTGTTTTCCGTTGTTACTGACTTCAGCCAGCAGTTCATCCTTGCTGATCTGTTCTCCCGATCTTCTCAGTTTGCTGAACTGAACTTCACCGGTAAGGTGCAGCAGCAAATCGTCCATGCCAATTTTGGCCACTCCCTTGCTGTCGAGATGTGTCCAGGTATGATTCCTGTTGAAAAGGATTCCCTGTGGAATTCTAAGTGCATTGGCCGTTAAAGTTCCCAGTTTCTTCTGCAACTGTTTGGTCACCTTAACTTGTCTGTTCAAGACGATCCAAAATGGAATAAGGATGGCGAAAAAAACCACGATGGCAAGGTATTCCAGCCCTTTCGTTTCAAAAATGTTGTGGTAGGTAAAGCTGTCCATAATGTAAACTTTTAAGTTATTCTATTAAAAAATAATTCGTTGCATGCTATTTATTTTTCTTTTAAATCTTTGATTTCTACCAATCAATTCCAAAATTTAATCCTCGTCGTGCCCGGCCCATGCAGGTGATTTTCTCAGCACCGGCATTCTGCTGACCACCCATCTGAATATCCAGATTTCTGTGAAGATGACTGCAAAGGTGACCACAATCTCCATCCAGGAAGGAACATAATGGGTAGCGGCATTCCACCTGAATCCGATGACAGTTACGTTGAGTCTGTTCAACACCACACCAATCATGGTCAGTATGGCCGCCACCCGTATCAGCCAGATTTTGCGCTTGCGGTAGCTGTAGAAATAGAGCATCATCGGAATCATCACAAAACCAATCATTTCAAGCAGAAACCAGTATCCCATTGGTGTATTCAACAGATTCCAGTTTCTGCCGTGGATAAAGACCATGAACTGAAGAAAGAGGTAGGCGAACATGGAACCGGCACATATTTTGGATAAACCGTGGATAATGCCATCGTGACTCTTGTGATCCTTCTCACTGATCTGGTCAGAAAAGACCTTGCTACTGATGGATCCTTCGAATATGACCATTGACAATCCTGCAAAAACGCTGGAAACCAGAAATAGAATGGGGATAAACTCGGAATACCAGAGTGGATGAATTTTATCCTTTGCCATCAGATAGAGTGCGCCAAGACCCGACTGGTGAGTGAGGAGAGCGTGATGCCAAAAATAACCGCACCGATGGTCATGCCGGAAAGAATCTTCGCAGCCCTTTTGGCGCCCAGCCATTCGGCGATTGCAGGTGAAAACTCAAGCAATTCAGCCATCATGTAGAGTAAAAAATGCCATGCTACCAGAAAAAGCACTGAACTTGCTCCAAAATTGTTGCCTATGATCGGATTGACCACATTCCAGGGCCGACCCAAATCCAGCAACAATGCTCCGGTGTAAAAAGCATAGGCCAGGAAACCGTTTAAAATTGTGACGCGCACAATGGAGTGGTATTTCTTCATGTTCAAAATGTAGACCATGAAGGTGAGCACGTAGGCACCACCTGCAAAAGCCACGCCTGTTACAACGTCGAATCCAATCCACAGGCCCCAGGGAACTTCCTGCGAAAGATTGGTAATTGCTCCCAATCCCTTCGCAAACCTGATGACAATCAACACCAGACCCAGTATGACTACCGGGAAGGAGATGATGTTGAAAGGAGTTAGAATCTTATTTTTTGGTTTAAGTTCACGCGCGATAAATTTCAGCATAGGGGTACCGTCGTTATCCCTAAAGTTTGGTTGTGCCTTCTTATTCATTGTCTTCTTCTTTTGAGTTGTTGTTTTTGGTTGCTTCGTAAATGGCCAGTAAAAGCGGTGGCAAAAGAACATCAACAGAAGGCACACTGTAGAGAAATCCCTTCGTCAGGGCCGGATAGGATGAATTTTGAAGTTTGGTATTGAGACCCAGTTCGTTGAATGGAGCTGGCGAAAGGTACAGGAGTCCTGTTCCACCGGCAACCTCTTCCCCGAAAATTTGATTGACATAATCTTTTGGACTCTCAAAAATCCTTTTTCTTGCTTCTGCAATCAGCTCCCTTCTGGTACCAAAAGTCAGGGCATCTGCAGGGCAAGCCTCGGCGCATGCAGGGATTTTGCCAGACTTGATTCGGTCGTAACAAAGGTCACACTTCTGGATTTTTGGATTGGCACTGTGAAATTCAAACTTGGGAATATCGAAAGGACAGGATACCATACAATACCTGCAGCCCATGCATTTGTCACCGCGCCAGATGACGGGTCCCTCTTTTGTTTTGTACATGGCCTGGGTGAGGCAGGCTGCTGTACAGGCGGGTTCATTGCAGTGCATGCACTGTTTTTTACCGAATACTTCACCCTTCGAAGTGATGCAGTTGCTGATAGCGGTGCGCTGTGTTTCTGTTGTATTTCTGGTCACCCCAGCCTTCATCTCATCTTTGAGTTCAGGAAGGTTGTAGGTTTTGGCACAGACTCGCTCACAGGCCCTGCAGCCAATGCATTTTGTGGAGTCATAAAGCATTCCTTGAAATTCGACTGCTTCTTCATCTGATTTTACTGCACCAAAGCTGCTTCCCACTGCAAGTGTTGCGCCTGCGACAGCAATTGTTCTGAAAAAATTACGGCGATCAAAGCCCATGGTTTAATTTTAAGAAGATAAATGTTTGGTTGGTTGGTTCGGGTTCCAGGTGCAATCTTCTATTTGGATGCGTCAATGAACTTGGTCTGAAAATCTTCCCATACCTTTGGTTCCATATCTGCCAGTACATTGTCTGTCAATTCGCCGCCATCCTGAAGTACTACATGGGCATAGACCAGTTCGTTGGTTTTCACTGAGGCTGCAATAAAGTCCCTTAACCTGACGAATTCGTCCTTGATCCATTCAGTATATCTTTCACCCATGAACATGAACTGAATCTCGCGAAGCCAGTTTTTAGGTTCTATCTGGTATACCCATCCCTCTGTAAAAGGGGAAGAGTTGACCAGGCTTGAATTTGATTTGAGTGTTGAATTGTGCTTAACAATGATGCCTGAAATAGGAGCATAAAGGTTTAACTGTTTGCCGTCACGTATGATGGTTACAATTTTTTCGCCCTTCCTTACAATTTCACCCACCTCCTTCATGCTAATTTTTGTGATTTTTCCGGTAATGTGCTGCAGAAAATCATCCATCCCAACCTTCACATTGCCATCTTTTTCCATGAATGCCCAGGTATGGGTTTTGTCAAAATAGAGTCCTTTTGGAACATCAATCACATTTTCGATCAACAAGGGAGCTACCTGAATTTCCTTTTCCTGCAAGGCAGATTCAATTCTTTTCCTGCTGTAGAAATAAAGGAGTGCAAACAATCCGATCAAGGCAAGAATGCTCAGGGCAACTGGCCATGATTTAGGTGATGAAGCCAAATTCAGATCGCTCTTGCCACCAGTTTTGACGGTCAGCAAAGCCAACAGACTGGCTTGTTTTTCGCTGGTTGTCAGATCACAAAATCCATTGGACGTGAGTTGATTCTGACCGTTTGTCATGATCCAGGTTAGAAAGGCAATTTCATTTGTGTCGGTTGGCTTCGTATCAGCAACGGCATAAATATTGTGAGACAAGGCAGTTGGATATTTGCCGATCCAGACACCATGCGTAAATTCATCCAGGTTAGCGTAAATATTTTCAAACTTGTCCAGTTTTCCGTTTCCATTCTTGTCGATAGGCAGGATGCAAACATTTTCATTGCCGGTGCTGCGCAAATCACTTAACAGGCAGAATCCAACGGCAAACTGATCCATTTGAACGGCGGTAATCACTTCAGATGCTGCCATCCTTTTGATGGTATTGAAGGTCCCTGATATTGATTGCGTGTAGTTGACCAATACAGATTTGACCACCTCCTCATTTGAAAGATAAAGCTGAACAGGAACATTCTGTCCGTTGGGAACAAATGCCGACCAGGTTTTGTTTGCTCCACCATTCAGCAACAGGGCAATTTTATCGGGAGAGATTCCGAACTGGCGCAATCCAATCAGCATGGGGTTTTTTGCATTGACGATCGGAACGATTACGTCGCGGCCTACTACCATGTTCCAGGAGGAGCCATTGTTCAGGGTAACTGTTTCGGCTCCTGAAATCAGATTCAAATGATCTGTTGCTGGAACAGAGGCTGACTGCAATTCGTCGAGTGAAATGCCCACACTCGGATTGACCTGTTTGGTATTCACTCACCCAAGTCTGAGCCAAATGGAACAATTCCTGTGAACTCGATACCTTGAAAGTACCTGTTCTGGTTTGAACTCCGGAGGCTTTTCCGGCATTGTCAGTGCTGTTTAAGGCTACTGCAGCATGGCTGCAGATCAAAAGTGACAATCCGATTACTAAAATTGAAAAGTTTTTCATGGCAGAGATTATAAAAGTTGACTATTGTTTTTCCGCTTCGATCAGATGTAAAATTCAACATCTGCCAATACTGAATCAATAAGCGTGCCACAAATGTATTTTCTATTTTAAATCATTGATTTATAGTTATTTAAAAATATCATGTACTATTTTTCAACAACCGAAGTGTTGAATTATTAAACATCTAAAATTCAATTTGTATACATTAGAATGATTTTCAAACATTTAGATTGGGTGTAAGGATTTTATACACTGTTGAATCTTTAATCAGTGGATATTTATATGATTGATAATGAACATTTTAAAACCAATATTTTTGTATTGGCTTTTTAGGATTGACTCTATGGGACCCGATCCCGCAGGAGCCAGGTGAAATACAAATACGGAAGAGGCCGATTAAGCTGATGCGGAGAAACGGCTCCATGAGATCAGTTTAATCGGCCTCTTCCGTATTTTCAGGTGAGTAAGCCGGGGACAATTGAATCAGAAAATCACCCCAAAGGCAAATTCAGTTCTTGTATATGACCGATGGATTTTTCAGGGCTCTGTACATCAGGAAAGCACCCCCGAGAACAAAAGGAATGCTAAGCAATTGACCCATGTTGAGCGCCATCCCTGCTTCAAAGGTTTCCTGGTTCTCCTTAATGAATTCGACCAGGAATCGGGTCAGGAAGATGCCTACAAAACTAAAGCCAATGATAAATCCGGTCCTGTCTTTCAGATCTTTTGACTTGAAAAACATCCAGAGAGTGGAGGCGAAAACCAGCAGATAGCCCAGGGCTTCATAGATTTGAGTGGGATGTTTGGCGATCGTTTCGTGGTTACGTTCAAAAATAAAGCCCCATGGCAGATTGGTTGCAACACCGTAAATCTCTGAATTCATCAGATTTCCGGTCCGGATCATGGCAGCTACCAGTGCCGTAGGAATAACCAGTCTGTCGAGCGTCCAAAGCATCGATCTCCTGGTCACCTTTTTGGAATAGATGTAGATGGCAATCATGATGCCCAAGGCACCTCCGTGACTGGCCAATCCCTGATATCCGACAAATTTGTAGCCCGTCTCTCCCTTCGCAATGGGTAGCACTATTTCGAGCAGATGCTGGGAATAGTAACTCCAGCCATAAAAGAACACATGACCAAGCCGCGCGCCCACGATGGTGGCAACGATCGTATAAATGAACAATTTGTCGAGCCAGTCAGTATTGGAGGATTCAAATTTGAACATTTTGAACATGATTTGATAACCTACCAGAAAGCCCAGGGCAAACATCAGTCCGTACCAGCGTACCGAAATCGGACCCAGGCTAAACAATTCAGGACTTACGTTCCAGTGGATGGCTAAAAATGTGCTCATGGTCATCATTTGTTTTGCTTATTTACGTAATGCTTCTATAAAAAAAAATGAGTTATGAGTCATGGATTGGAGGAACCTTGATGCAGATTAACCGAAAGTCACATAACTCATAACAGATAACCCACAATTCTCTTTTACTCCTTACCGTGACAATTTTTGAATTTTTTACCGCTGCCACACGGACATGGTTCATTGCGACCCACCTTGGGGGCATGACGAACGGGTTGGGGAGCCTTGGTTTCTTCCGGCTCCTCTCCTGAATGTCCTGCAGCCTCTCTTTTCTCTTCACGGTATTGGGAGCGATCGTGGGAACGTTTGGCGACGGGAGCCTCTTTCACCTCATCGGCTTCGCTGATAGGAATCTGACCCTTCATGAGCGTAGAAACTACTCCCCTGTTGATCTGTTCCATCATCGCCTTGAACAGGTTAAATGATTCCAGCTTGTAAATAAGCAACGGATCTTTTTGTTCGTATGACGCATTTTGTACGGAGGTTCTCAGTTCATCCAGTTCCCTCAGGTTCTCTTTCCAATGTTCGTCGATTGTGGCCAGAATCACCTGTTTTTCGTACGATTTGACAAGGTCGAGTCCCTGTGTCTTGTAGGCCTTCTCCAGATTTGTCACAATGTTGAAAAGACGGTGACCATCCGTAATTGGAACAACGATATTGTTGTATATGTGTGACTTAGTTTCAAAAATACTCTTTACTACCGGCCAGGCTTGTTTCGAAATGGCCTGAGATTTTCTGGTGAAATTCTCAATGGATGCATGATAAATTTTATCCGTAAGTTCATCCGGATTGATTTTTGAAAACTCCTCTTCCGAAACGGGAGAATCGAGAGACAAAGCCTTGATCAGATCAATTCGGAAATCTTCGAATCCCTCATGACCATTTGGCTGATGTTCCTGTGAGAGCAATTCGCCCATGTCGAAGATCATGTTCAGAATATCGACCTCAATACGTTCGCCGAAAAGCGCGTGGCGTCTCTTTTTGTAAATGACTTCACGCTGGGAGTTCATCACGTCGTCGTACTCGAGCAGTCGCTTGCGGATACCGAAGTTGTTCTCTTCTACCTTTTTCTGGGCCCTTTCAATGGATTTGGAGATCATCGAGTGCTGAATCACCTCCCCTTCCTTCAATCCGAGCCGGTCCATGATGCCGACAATCCTGTCGGAAGAAAACAACCTCATGAGGTCGTCTTCCAGTGAGACAAAGAACTGAGAAGTACCAGGGTCGCCCTGACGACCAGATCTGCCGCGCAACTGACGGTCTACGCGTCTTGAATCATGCCGTTCCGTGCCAATGATAGCCAAGCCGCCCAGCGCACGCGTCTCGGGCGTCAATTTGATGTCCGTACCACGACCGGCCATGTTGGTGGCAATGGTAACCGTGCCGAATTTACCTGCTTCCGCGACGATATCTGCCTCCCGCTGGTGCAATTTTGCATTCAATACCTGGTGCTTGATGCCGCGCATCTGGAGCATCCTGCTCAGCAACTCGGAAATTTCGACGGAGGTTGTTCCAACCAGCATTGGACGCCCAATTTTGTTCAGCCGAACTATTTCTTCAATGATGGCCTTGTATTTTTCATTTTTGGTCTTGTAGACCAGATCTTCGAAATCTTTTCTGGAAATAGGCTGATTCGTCGGAATGACCACAACTTCCAACTTGTAAATGTCCCACAACTCACCGGCTTCGGTCTCGGCAGTACCCGTCATACCTGCCAGTTTGTGATACATTCTGAAATAGTTCTGCAGGGTTATGGTGGCAAAGGTCTGGGTGGCAGCCTCCACAACGACTTTCTCCTTGGCCTCGATGGCCTGGTGCAATCCGTCGGAATAGCGGCGGCCCTCCATGATACGACCCGTCTGCTCGTCAACGATCTTTACCTTGTTTTCGATCACCACATATTCGATGTCTTTTTCAAACATCGTATAGGCTTTCAACAATTGATTGACGGTGTGCACCCTTTCCGACTTGATGGCAAAGTCCTGCATCAATGAATCTTTCCTTTCCACCTTCTCGCCGTCGGAGATGGAGTGATCATTTTGAATATCCGCAATTTTGGCGCCTACATCGGGTAAAATAAAGAAGCCTGAATCTGAATTGTTGTGGGAAAGTATATCGATACCCTTGTCGGTAAGTTCAACGGAATTCTGTTTTTCTTCGATAATGAAATAAAGGTCATCCGTAACAAGGTGCATGTTCTTGCTGTTGTCGGCCATGTAAAAATTCTCCAGCTTCAGCATCTTGGCCTTGTTTCCCTCTTCGCTCATGAAACGAATCAGCGGCTTGTATTTGGGCAATCCCTTGTAGGCGCGCAGCAGTGCCATGGCACCATCTTCCGCCTCCTCCTTGTTGCCGGAGTTGATTTTTTTCTTTGCATCCACCAAAAGCTGGTTGACCAGTTCACGCTGTGTTTTCACCAACTGTTCGACAGGGTTTTTCAGCACATCGAACAGCTGATTTTCCCCTTTTGGAACGGGTCCGGAAATGATAAGTGGCGTACGGGCATCATCGATAAGGACCGAGTCGACCTCATCCACAATGGCGTAATGGTGCTTGCGCTGAACGAGGTCGGCAGGCTCGGTTGCCATGTTGTCGCGAAGGTAGTCGAAGCCGAATTCGTTGTTGGTACCAAAGGTGATATCTGAATTGTAGGCATTTCTCCGCTCCGGAGAATTTGGCTGATGTTTGTCGATGCAATCCACGGATATTCCGTGAAACTGGTAGATGGGCCCCATCCACTCCGAGTCACGTTTGGCCAGGTAATCGTTCACGGTAACCACGTGAACCCCACGTCCCGCAAGGGCATTCAAAAATACAGGCAGGGTGGCAACCAGCGTTTTACCTTCTCCGGTAGCCATTTCCGAGATTTTCCCGGTATGAAGAACGTAACCACCAATCAACTGAACATCGTAGTGAACCATGTTCCAGGTTTGCAGTGTACCCCCGGCGACCCAACTGTTTTTGAAAATGGCCTTCTCTCCGTCGATGGTAACAAAATCCTTCGTGGCAGCAAGTTCACGATCAAAATCCGAGACAGAGACCACAATTTCGCTGTTTTCAAAAAATCTGCGCGCGGTATCCTTGACAATCGCAAAGGCTGTCGGAAGAATGGTTTTCAGAATCTCCTCAATTTTGCCTGTCACAATCTCTTCCAGCTTGTCGACACGGTTGTAGAGCTTTTCTCCCTCTTCGATGGGCATTTCACCACTTTCGGCACGCTCTTTCAGGGCAGCTATTTCATCCTCCTCGGCCTTTATGTAATCGCCGACCATTTGTTTGATTCTGAGTGTTTCAGCCCTGAGCTGGTCGTTGGTGAAACCGGTAATCCGGTTGTATTCTTCTTTTATCTGTGCAATAACAGGCATAACTTCCTTTATATCCCTGTCCGATTTATTGCCCAAAAGACCTTTTAATAAATTTCCAAAAATTGACATATCAATAGTTTCGTGTTTCTGTCTTGTTCATAATTAAGCAGGTGCAAAGGTAATTGAAATGTTGCATCCAACGAAATTTATCACCCAATTCCTTTAGTCCCGCGAGAGGTTTCAAAAAGCAAGAATCCACAAATATTTTTGTTCAATATTTGTGGATTCTTCCTTACACTTCAACCAGGAACCGATCATCCAACTGAGTGTATGCTCTATGCCTTGGCCGGAAACGGATTTACATAAACCCTGGTCTGCATTTCACGGTCCATCATCAGCAAACCTTGTCCCTCACCATTGATCAGTTTCAGGTTGTTGAGTATTTGTTCAACATTTGCCTCTTCTTCAACCTGCTCATCCACAAACCATTGAAGAAAACTCTTGGTGGCATGATCGCTTTCGCGGATGGAAATATCCATCAGATTGTTGATGAGCCCAGTAACCTTAACTTCGTGGGTCAAGGTTTCCTCAAAAACGTGAAGTACATTCCTGAAATCTACCTCAACCTCTCCTATCGGAGCCAGGGCAACCCTCCCACCTCTCTCGAGCACATAGTCGAAGAAGTGGGTGGCGTGAGCGAGTTCCTCCTGGTATTGAACCTTCATCCAGTTGGCACAACCTGCCATCCCGATTGACTGGAAGTAAGATGACATGGAAAGATACAGGTAAGCAGAATGAAACTCAGCATTAATTTGCTGATTCAATGCAACTTCTATTGTTTTTTTTAACATAATAAAAGATTTAAATTGTTGTTCACTTTAGTCACTTTAGTTCACCTTAGTCACTTTAGTCACTTCCTTAATTCATCTTCCTGTTCAGCTCTTCGGCCAAAGCCTCCATGAATTTTTCTGTAGTCAGATAATTTGAGGAGGTAAGTTTATCGCCGTATATAGAGAGGGCAAGGTCTTTGGTCATTCTTCCCGATTCTACCGTATCGATGCATACTTTTTCAAGCAGCGCAGCAAAATCCCTCAGCGGCTGGTTGTCGTCCAGTTTTCCCCTGAAATCCAAACCACGGGTCCAGGCGAAGATGGAGGCGATCGGGTTGGTGGAGGTTGGACGTCCTTTCTGGTATTCACGGTAGTGACGTGTAACCGTTCCGTGTGCAGCTTCGGCCTCCATGGTACCGCCGTCAGGCGTCAGGAGAACGGAAGTCATCAGGCCGAGTGAACCGAAACCCTGGGCTACGGTATCTGACTGTACATCTCCATCGTAGTTCTTGCAAGCCCAGATAAAGTTTCCGTTCCATTTAAGGGCGGAGGCTACCATATCGTCGATCAGGCGATGTTCGTAAGTAATCCCGGCTGCATCAAAATCTGGCTTGTATACATTCAGGAAAATCTCTTCGAAGATGTCCTTGAAGAAACCATCGTATTTTTTCAGGATGGTATTCTTTGTGGAGAGATAGAGTGGCCACTTCTTGGTCAATGCCATTTTGAAGCAACTGTGTGCAAAACCGCGGATAGATTCCTCTGTATTGTACATGGCAAGTGCGACACCAGGACCATCAAAATGGTACACATCGTGAACTTCCTGGACGGTTCCGTCGTCAGCCTTGAAGGAGAGGGTCAGTTTGCCGGGACGATCCACGACAATGTCTGTAGCCCGGTATTGGTCACCAAATGCGTGACGACCGATCATGATCGGGGCAGTCCACTGCGGAACCAGGCGCGGAACATTTTCTACGACGATGGGTTCACGAAAGATGGTTCCATCCAGAATGTTGCGAATCGTACCATTGGGTGATTTCCACATTTTCTTGAGACCGAACTCCTTCACACGAGCCTCATCGGGGGTGATGGTGGCACATTTGATCCCGACATGGTACTTTTTTATGGCATTGGCGGCATCGATGGTCACCTGATCGTTTGTTTCATCACGGTATTCGATACCAAGGTCAAAATATTTGATGTCAACATCTACAAAAGGAAGAATCAACTGTTCGCGGATCATCTTCCAAATAATTCTCGTCATTTCATCCCCGTCAAGTTCTACAACAGGGTTTAGTACTTTAATTTTCTGCATCTGTCCTACTATTTTGGATTAAAAACTGTATCATTTTAAAGAGCCGTAAAAGTACAAAATAATGGTTGAGTAACAAGATTTCAGACTTTGAAAAGTGGTATTTTGGTGTTCTTATTCAAATTCCAGTCCAAAATGTTGCCGCATGATACCTACTACCGGGTACTTTGCCACCAGAACATTGAACTTTTCCTGGTTCGTATAGGGTTTGTCCAGTATCTCCTGTGTATGCTCCGTAACATTAAACTGCACACTAATCTGTTCATTGTGCAGTTTCCGGGAGAGAAAAGCAATTAATTTGGGTTTGACATCCAGGGTAATACGCTGGCGTTGCACCTCGTTGTCGAGGTCGTAGCTGATGTCGAAATTCTCGTTCAAAATCGGATCCCTGACTGACAATGCGGATTTAAGCTGGGCTGCTTCGACTGTTTCAGCAAATTCTCTCCAGGCTTTTACCAACAGATCCAAATCAAATGGCCGCTCTTTTGTGATACCCGAATCTTTTTGCAGTCCCGGGGCGGGCTCAGAAACACCGGACAGATCTCTCCCGCTCAGCATACCTGAAATAGAGGGAGTGGATAGGTTCTCTGTGTGAAGATACCTGCTGCGCCGTTCAGAATCTGACATACGGCTTACGGGAGGAGTCTTTTTCCCGGGCTCAGGTGTGGTAACTTTGGCTGAATTGGGTTCTTCTTTTGCCCCCTGTCCATACAGGGAAACGCGGTCAAATACGGGAAGCAATACCAGCGTTGCTATGGCTTCGTCAACTGTTTTTTTTTTAAGAGCTCCATCAACTGGGCGCACCGGATGAGTGTCAGTTCCACCAGAAACCGCTGGTTGGATGAGTTTTTGTACTGAATATCACATTCGGAGGTCAGGATCAATGCGGCAGTCAGAAAATCCTCGGAGCTCTGTGATGCCTGTTTCCTGTAGCGTTCCTTGATTTCACCACCCACTTCCAAAAGTGGAAGTGTAACGGTATCCCGACTGATCAGCAGGTCACGAAAATGACGGGACAATCCGATGACAAAGTGGTGAGCATTGAAACCCTTCGACAATATCTCATTAAATATCATTAAGTTACCTGCAACATCCCCCTTCACAAATCCATCTGTCAACTTAAAATAATAGTCATAATCCAGTACGTTCAGATTGGCGATGGTGTCCTGGTAAGTGACTTTATCCCCGCAGAAGCTAACTACCTGATCGAAGATGGAGAGCGCATCGCGCATCGCACCATCCGCCTTCTGGGCAATGACATTCAATGCTTCGGGTTCAATGGAGACTTGTTCCTTCCCGGCGACATCCTGCAGGTGCTTTTCTATGTCAGCAATGCTGATCCTGTTGAAATCATAAATCTGGCACCTTGAAAGAATGGTGGGTATAATTTTCTGCTTCTCTGTTGTGGCAAGAATGAAGATGGCATGGGCAGGCGGCTCTTCCAGTGTTTTCAGAAAGGCATTGAAAGCCTGGGGAGAGAGCATGTGAACCTCATCGATGATGTATACGCTGTACTTGCCAATCTGTGGTGGAATCCTGACTTTATCCACCAGCGAACGGATGTCCTCCACAGAGTTGTTGGAGGCAGCATCCAGTTCGTGGATGTTGTAGGAACGGTTTTCACCAAATGAAATGCACGACTCGCATTGGTTACAGGGCTCCGTGTCACTGGCAAGATTCAGGCAATTGATCGTTTTTGCAAAAATACGTGCCGAAGTGGTCTTGCCGACGCCTCTGGGTCCGCAGAAAAGGTAAGCGTGTGCCAGGTGGTTGCTTTTGATGGCATTCTTCAGCGTGGAGGTAATGGAGGGCTGTCCCACCACTGTTGTGAAGGTATCCGGACGATATTTTCGGGCAGAGACGATGTAATGTTCCATGTTGAATTTTCACAAAAACGATCCCCAAAAATAAGAGAAAAAAGGGAGTCGGCAACCGGAGGATGGAAGAAGTTATCAACCATTTGGAGGAAGGACGGGGAAGATCTGGAAGGACGGGGTGGACCGGGAAGATGAGAGGATAACAAGATTTGAATGTGCCTCACATACAGTTTGGAAACAACATTTGATGACTATCGTATAAAGAAAGTAACACTAAAAAATATCATTCATGAAAAAAATAATGATTGCTTTTGTTTTGGTTTTGGCTGTAACCGGACTTTCAGCCCAGTCTAAGAATCTGTACGATTTCAAGACGATTACCCTGGATGGACAAAAATTTGATCTTGGTTCACTCAAGGGAAAAAAGGTGATGGTCGTCAACACGGCCTCCAAATGCGGACTTACGCCTCAGTACGCGAGCCTTGAAAAATTATACGAAAAGTACAAGGACAAAAATTTCATCATCATTGGTTTTCCTGCCAATAATTTCGCGGCCCAGGAGCCCGGAACCAATGCGGAAATCAAAACCTTTTGTACCCAGAACTATGGAGTGACTTTCCCCATGATGTCAAAAATTTCGGTCAAGGGTGAGGACATTGATCCGCTTTACAAATGGCTGACCAGCAAATCAGAGAACAAGGTCGTGGATGCCCCTGTCCAGTGGAATTTCCAGAAATTCCTGATCAATGAAAAGGGAGAACTGGCAGATGTAGCCTTCCCGAAAGAACTTCCTGATGAAGAGAAAATCATCAAATGGATCGAAGGCAAATAAATTTTGGATTTTCAATTTTGGATTTTCGATTTGGAGCTTCTGCCTCCAAAATCGAAAATCCAAAATCCAAAATTGCCTCATAGCTTTTTAATTTTCAAATTCCTGAACCAGACAATACTGCCGTGATCCTGCAAGAGAAGCACTCCTTTTTCGTGCAAACCAAATCCCGGAATCTCCCTGAATTTGCTTTTTGCGATTCTGGCCTTGAAATCCGCACTTCCACGCTCGTATTCGGCTACTTTGACCCCGTTTAACCAATGTTCAACATGGTTTCCGGCTGAGAAAATCCGGCTTGTATTCCACTCTCCTACCGGCTTGATGATCTTTTTTGGAGAGGGAGGATACAGCTCGTAAACTGCTCCCACCGTGTGGAAGTCGTTGGGCAGCATCCTGCCATCTTTCATCCAGGGATGACCAACATCGTCAAGTATTTGATATTCAATTCCTAATGCGTCATTGTTCATCTCCTTGACGAAATATTTGACTCCGCTGTTCCCGCCTGCATCCATCATTTTCCAGTCCCATACCAGGTCGAAATTTCCATATTCCTCCCTGGATTCCAGGTTTCCACCTCCTCCTGAGACCATGCACCCCTCCTTGATACTCCAGCCCGTTGTAGGAAAATCTGCTTTATTGGCACTTCGCCACAAGGAAGGATTTTTTCCGTCGAATAAGAGTTGCCAACCCTGGCTTACCTCTTTCTTAGAGAGCGAATTGAAGGCGGCGGGTTGCTTTTGCACGGCACAACCCAACATCAGGAAAAGCAGCAGGACCGCCGAACTTGCTTTCATCATCATTTCTTTTTAATCATCAACATTATCACAAATACCATTAATCGGATGCAAGGATCATTTTTTTTGCTTGTCCCCGAACGGGGCACTGATGACACCCAGGTACCGGCCCATCCAGTAAGGCAATAGCCAGATGTCTCCTGCACTCGATTCGGAGTTGCCATTTCCGTGTTTTCGATCCATTTGAAACATATTTCCGTTGTGGCGGGAGATTGGTCTTTCATCAGGTGGAAGCACCTCTTTGGTGGTTTGCATCCTGAAATTGGGTTCCAGTTTGTCGATGTCCTTCCTGTTGCTGTTGACAATGACCCATTCAATCAGGTCGATGGGATATTCCCGCAACCACCAGGCTGCTTCATTCAGGTCAAAATTCGGCGTTCCCGTCAGGGCTGTGAAAATATTCCAGGCACCCTCCTTCTCCGGCCTTTCGATCTGCCAGTGATCAATGATGGCATCTTTGAAATGATTCTTCAAAGTATCATTCAGGGCATACCGGTAAAGTCCCCAGTATCCCACAAAATACATCTCGTCGTCCGAGTGGTTCCAGTCGCCGGATAGCATTTTACTGTGCTCATCTGCATTCGCATCTGCTTTCCCGATGTTGTCCATCTTCTGCATCAGGTTTTCAAAATAGCCATATTTGTTCATCAGTTCGAAAGCCTTCTGCCTGTAGATCTCCTTGTGGGTAAAATGATAGGCAGTCTGAAGCATCGACATCACATTGGAAGAGTTGATCTTCCGGTCTCCCACATTTTTTGGCATGGAGTTGACATAATCAGGGTTCCACTTTCCCCAAAGGGTAGGTTTTCCATCCCAGTCGACCAGATACATATCGTGATCCACGATGTGCTGCATCAACTCATCAATCAAATGGATGGAACGCAATTTCAGATCTGCATCCCCGATCAGCTCGGCCATGGCGCCCAGCACGAAGATGTGCCCAATCACCTCATCGCTGCTGGTCGTGGCTTTCCAGTCCCATTCGGGATCTGCGGCATTTTTCCACCTGTCGGGATCGGAAAGGTGCTTCATCCAACCACTTCTTTCGAAGGAGCGGGAAGGAAATCCCTTCATCCCGTTGATGGTGTAAAGCCGCTCCATCGCATCCAGCGATTCGCGGCAATTCTGCAGGGCATCTTCCGATTTGGTGACTGCATACCTGAAAACTTCACCGGCAAGGTACATGGAGGTCCAGAGACCATCGTTGTCCGAATCAGAAAGACGGCCTGTTGAGAGGTTTCCCTTTTCCATGTTGTCGTAGGAGGAGTTGAATCCATTCCGGATGTGGCGAAGTCGTACCTGCTTCTCAAAATATTCAGCTTTTTCGGCCATGGTCCAGGTTTTATAGACCATCTCTGTCAGCCCTTTGTCCGTCAGAATCAGCACCGAATTATTTTCACCTTTGGCAAAATCCACGACCTCATTACTTGGCAACCATCTTTCTCCGTTGTAAAAATTGAATTTTCCGTCGGCCCTCAGTTGAAAGGCCCCCTCTTTGGAACCAAACCACATCTGGCCATAGACCTCCTTTAAGGCGGTAATGTATGTAGAAGGAAGTCGCTGAATGATAGTGCCTTCCTGTTTTAAAGCAGAGAGATCAAAACGAATATACCCATTGGAAGTCCCGATGAAAGCTGTTTTCTTATCTGAAGTCAGATCGAAGCAGGTGAAGTCTGCACCGGTAAAAACAGTTTTCAGTTCTTTTTTGTCAGGATCAAAACTGCATAGTTCGCCGTTACCCAGGAGCCAAAAGAGGTTTCGGGTGGCATCGTACCGGATGGAGAGGATTTTCCCTGCCGGGAAATCTCCCTGCCAGGAGATGTTGGAATCCTTCAGTAACCTGATCTCCTTTCCGTTGGAAAGCAAGAAAGTAAAATCTGTACCCGCCTCAAATTGAGCGGCATCCGCCATGGCGTGTTTGGAAAAGAGTCTTCCTGCCCAGCTGTTGCTCAATACCGCCTTGTCGTCGAGGTAAACAAACTGATTCTTGTACACCAGCATATCCGTCAGCTTCTTGGCTGCCATCGGACGGTAAGATTGGTCTTTCGCCAGCGTACCCGGGTAGAGAAACTGTCCGTCGTACGGTTTGAATAAACCGGAGGAGGTCAGAATCTTGATGTCTCCGTTTCTGTCGCAACCCACTCTTTTCAATCGGATTGTGTCTGATTTAGCATAATATTTTATGCTGTATTCCTGCAGGTAAGGGATATCCCGGTAAACCGGCTGTTTGGGCTGGACCTCACTAGCAGGTGTAAAGGAGCATAAAAACAATCCCCCGACGAGTGTCAGGAGGTAATAAATATTTCTCATCTTCTTGTAGTAGTTAAATAAAACGATTCAGGGAATAAAACTACGCAAAATTCACAAAAGAACCTTTTGAAATTTTTACAAATCCAAAAAGATGAATTATCTTGGCACTCTACTTCCGCATTGTCCCCTATTGCGATGACCTAATAGAGATCGACTTTAAATAAATTAATGGATGAACAACAAATCAGAGATAAAGCTGGATCTTCAAAACCAGATACTTAAACTGGACAAAACTATTTCAAGCAACAGGAAAAGACCTCTTTTTAGTGGCACTTTGGGCGAAGATTTAGCAGAGTTTGAAAAACAGCTAAAAAACACCAGGAGACTTTCTATTGCTTACAATGTACTGTCCATTTTCTGCGTTGCATATCTGATTATCTTGACCATATTAAATGAAAACGGAATAGCATCGTTTGGAACAATAAATAAATCTGGCGGTCTAATGCTCGCATTAGTCGGTTTGTTCGCACTAACCTTTGCCTATCAATTGGTTTTAATGCAACTAAAGCATAAAATCTTTTTAACGAAACTATTGGAGAAAATGGACTGAAACCTATAGGGCCCTCTGCCGTAAACAATGCTTGTGTATTTAACACTTGATTATTTCCATTCTGAATTTTAATTGGAACATTAATTACAAACAGTTTTGAGATGAAAAAACTTTTCTTCCTTTCGATGATCCTAACTGCTGCCTTTGCAGGTAAAACTCAAAACAACAAACCATTCAAAAGTTTTGAGCAGGATAGTTTTGAGACAAGCCTGGGAAAATTGACCATTACTTTTGTCGGACATGCCTCCCTGATGCTGGAGGCAGGTAATACGATTATCCACGTGGACCCAACCATGGCACAGGCAAATTATGCTCTCTTCCCAAAGGGAGACCTGATCCTGATCACCCACGAACACGATGACCATCTCGATAAAACTGCCATTGAACTAATTCAAAAACCCAACGCCAAAATAGTTGCAAGCAAAAGTTGCAAGGATAAACTGAATCAGGCCATCATTTTAAACAATGGAGAAGAAAAAATCATTGGCGATTTTGACATCAAAACTGTGCCTGCCTACAACATTGTCAATACCAGGAATGGCATTCCATTTCATCCGAAAGGAAACGGCAACGGCTATGTCCTCACCTATGGAGGAAAAACCATTTACATTGCCGGTGATACGGAAAACATCCCGGAAATGGCTGATTTGAAAAACATCGACATTGCCTTTCTGCCGATGAATCTACCCTATACGATGACCCCGCAAATGGTGGCTGATGGGGCAAGAAGTTTCATGCCTAAAATTCTTTATCCCTACCATACTGGTGAAACCAATGTCCAGTTACTGGTTGATTTGCTAAAAAACAGTGGCATGGAAGTACGGGTGCGAAAATTGAAATAGTACAATTATTTTCCACCCGATTACCGCAAGAAATAAGAAAGAACTTCCTGTTATAAAAAACAAGAAAGCTGCGCAAGAATAAAATTCGCAGCTTTTTTTATGCGGCAACTTTCCAGGTTTTCTAAGTTTTGCAGAGACCTATACCGCTTTGGGAATTCTTTGAAATAAATATTTGGAAGATCCTTGCCCTTTTAAGGTTTTGAAACCATAGCAGCTGAAAATATCCAGGAGGGCACTATTTTCATCCTGTAAAATCAAACAATTAATTATCTTTATTCGGTTAATTAACGAGTTCCTGCAATTGATTCCCAAGCCTGAAATATCTGCAGCACCAATCATTCAAAGAACTTGCAACGGCTACATCCAAAATTTAAACCCATGCGTATCATTTCGTATTTGATAGGTTCATGCCTACTGGGCGGACTTCTAACAACCACGGGATCATCTGCCTTCGGCCAATCAACCCCATTGAAGGACTATCCGATTCAACCTGTCAGTTTTACACAGGTAACTGTAAATGACCATTTCTGGGCACCAAGAATCGAACTGAATCAACGGGTCACCATTCCCATTGCCATCGACCAGTGTTACAAGACAGGCCGGGTAGAGAATTTCAAGATCGCCGGAAAATTAACCAAAGGGAAATTTCAGTCGGAATATCCTTTCGATGATTCCGACCTTTACAAAATTATCGAGGGGGCGAGCTACTCCCTGCAGACCCATCCAGACCAGCTATTGGAAAGCAGGATAGACACAGTCATTCACTACATCACCCTGGCGCAGGAGCCGGATGGCTATCTCTATACCAACCGTACGATTGACTCCACACACCTCCATCCCTGGGCCGGCAAAAAGCGGTGGGAAAAGGATCCCGAACTGAGTCACGAACTTTACAACCTGGGGCATCTTTACGAAGCTGCCTATGCCCATTTCCTCGCAACAGGCAAAAAAACCTTGCTGGAGGTAGCCATCAAGAGTGCCAACCTGGTGGATCACGATTTTGGTCCCGGAAGATTGACCTATTATCCGGGTCACCAGGTGATCGAAATGGGATTGGTCAAACTTTACAGGATCACAGGTGAAGAGCGCTACCTCAGGTTGGCCAAATTCTTCCTCGACTGCAGAAGAAACGGGGAAGAGTACAACCAGGCCAACAAACCTGTCATCGATCAGGACAAAATCGTAGGTCATGCCGTTCGCGCCACCTATATGTATGCCGGTATGGCAGATGTTTCGGCATTGACAGGCGATTACTCCTACAAAAATGCCATCGATAAGATTTGGAACGATCTGCTTGAAACAAAAATCTACCTGACGGGAGGGATCGGCTCGGCAGGCACCAACGAAGGGTTTAGTGATCCCTACCTGTTGCCCAACAGAACTGCCTACTGCGAGACCTGTGCCTCCATCAGCAATGTATTCTGGAATTACAGGATGTTTTTGCTGGAAGGCGATGCCAAATATTTTGATGTACTGGAACGAACGCTTTACAACTCGCTGCTTTCTGGAATATCCCTGAGTGCCGACAGGTTTTTCTATCCCAATCCGCTCGAATCGCACGGAGAGCAGAAGCGGAGTGCCTGGTTTGGCTGTGCCTGCTGTCCGAGTAACATCTGTCGGTTTATCCCTTCCGTACCCGGATATGTCTATGCCCAGAAGAGTGACTCCCTTTATGTCAATCTGTTTATGAACAACCGGGCGAATCTCAAACTGAATGGTGAGGAGATGGCGGTGGAACAGGTTACAGATTATCCATGGAACGGCAAAATCACGTTGAAGATCCTACCGGGAAGGCTCAGCAAATTCAGCATATTGGTCAGAATTCCAGGATGGGCACGCAACCAGGCTGTCCCGACCGATTTGTACCGGTTTAAGGCTGAAAACCAAGCAAAAACAACCGTTCGCATCAACGGCCATAAGGTGGAATATCGACTCAACAAGGGTTATGCAGTTATTACACGACAATGGAAATCCGGGGATCAGCTGGTCGTGGATTTGCCTATGCCGGTCAGGGAGGTAGTGGCCAATCCAAAGATTGCCGATGACAGGGGCAAAATTGCCCTGCAGCGTGGTCCGCTGGTCTATTGCACCGAATGGGCCGACAACAGGGAGGTCAAGGTACTTTCGCTCACTCTGGGCGAAAAAAGCAGCTACAGCACGAAATATGTGCCTGATTTGTTAAACGGAGTGACCATCATTCAAACCAGGGAGAGCAACGCGAAAGCTCCGGCTGTCAAGGGAGGAAATGCTTCCATCATCACGGCAATCCCCTATTACGCCTGGGCGAACAGGGGTCAGGGCGAAATGACGGTCTGGCAAAATATTCAGAAATAGAAAAAAGAAAAAAGTCACAAAACTGGCAAAACAATTTCAACTCAACCCACGATGAAGAAAAAAATTCCCATCCTGCTTCTGGTATACCTGTTTTCCTTGTTACAGACCCAGGCACAGGAGGCCATCAAGAAGGAAGTTCCTTCTGCAACCAAATACACCATCGAAAATTGCATCAATCAGTTTAATCCTGATAAGGTTGAAAAGACGGCAGTTGGTTACCAGTATTGGTTCATTAACCAAAATTTTCTGGAAGACGGACAAACGATAAAGTTAAGTGTGGTTGGCCCAAACCAGGCCACACATCCGCCACACAAGCACGCCGGAGAGGAAATTTTCTATGTTCTGGAGGGGAAGGCGCAATTTTACCTAAATGGAAAAACAACGACAGGCGGCCCCAATACGACCTTCTATTGCCCTGAATTCAGTGAGCACGGCATCAGCAATGCAAGCAACCAGACACTGAAATACCTGGTGATAAGGAAATATCCAAAATCGGTAAAATAGGGCCTAACTCCTGTTCAGTCCTGGTGAAAGACCTCTGTCAGAGGAAGGGAGACCGGTGAATGGTCGGGATTGGTCTCCATGATTTCGGACATGAATTTCCACCACTTCCTAACAATTTCTGTCTGAGGAAGAAGATCAGCAGTGTTGTTTTCTGACTGTTTCTGGACGGCAAATAGGGCATCCGTCTCCTCGTCATAAAAAATGGAATAGTCTGTGATCCCCGCATTGGCCAATTCAGTCGCCAGTGCAGGCCAGATCTCATCGTGGCGCTTCTTGTATTCTGCCAGGCATCCGGGTTTCAATTTCATTTTAAATGCCACACTTTTCATATCTGCTATTTTTATGGAATCTATCGCATTGTCGGAAAACAAAATAACTCCTTCAGCAAGGATCGGCAAACCATCAAATGAATTTTCAGGAAATCAATGCATTGATTGTCAAAAGAATGAATATAACCAAAGCATATGAATTGATCAAGATGAAGGCTTTCCGAATGGTTCCAGGAACCTTCTCCTGAAAAAGATATCGGTGAAATTGCCAGACAAAAAACAAGTTTGTGCAAATCAGCATTCCAAGTAAAACAGGTTGAAGTACAAATCCAAAGAAGGGAAAAAACAGTAGAAAGAGTGAGGTGGTCAAACCCCAGAAAAATACGATCCGCTTGATCTGTAATTCCGTAAACATCCTGGAAATGGAAGAAAATCCTGCTTTTTCGTACTCTTTCCCATACTTGATCATCAACAGCCAAAAGTGCGGTACCTGCCACAAAAAGACAAAGATGAAGAGAAAAACTGCATGTGGATGAAACAGGTAAAAACCTGCGGAGGTCCAGCCAATCAGCGGCGGTACACCTCCCACCACGGCACCGGGGATAATCGCCAACCAGCTTCTGCTTTTTAACGGCGTATAAATCAGGTTGTAAAAGACAATATTCAGGAGACCCAGCAACATGGGAATCAAGCCATTGATCCGAAGCAAAAGGGCTCCTCCAGCAATCAGCACCAGCGCCAGGAGCGATGCGTTCAGCTTCGAAATTTCGCCTGCCGGCAAAGGTCGTGCCTGGGTTCGCTTCATCAGTGCGTCGTAACGGCACTCCTGCACCTGATTCAAGACGGAAGCACCCGAAGAGAGCAGGAACAGTCCTGCAAAAAGAGAGACAAAACTGAGGTTCGGGACCGATCCAGACAACAGGTATCCAGTCAGTGCAGAAAAGGTGACCATCATGGAGAGACGAACCCTGATCAGCCTGCTGAAAATGGAGAAGTAATCTGACTTGCTATTTGGTTTCAACGGTAGTTTTAAAATAATCGACAATTTTATCCAGATCCTCCGCGCTTATTTTATCCTTGTAGGATTGCATCAATCCCTTGTTGAATCCCTTCACAATTTCTGCATTGGGTTCGAGGATAGATCGCTTGATGTATTCTTCGTTGGCTACAATCTCTTTTTCACCGGCCTCCGTGACAACGGTACTTTTACGACCGAACAATCCTTTGAAGGAGGGTCCGATGATCCTCGATCCATCCATTGAGTGGCAGGTGGTACAGGCATTGGCCTTGATCAGTGCCAATCCGGGATGCTCCGGAAGATTACCTGCAACTTTCAGGTCGGTCAGCCATTTTTTGAAATCGAGACTGTCCACGACAATGGCTTTGGCGAGCATGCCGGAATGGTTCAACCCGCAGTATTCCGAACAGTAAATATCGAAGGTGCCTTTCATGATGGGCTTGAACCACAAATAGTTGTTGTATCCGGGAATGACGTCCTCCTTCACGCGGAAAGCCGGGATGAACAAACTGTGGTTCACATCGGCAGAGTAAAGATTCAGTTTAACGTTCTTGTTGAAAGGAACCACCAGCTCCTTGGAGACCTTGCCATCTCCGTAATCGAATTCCCAGGTCCACATACGTCCGATCACCTTGATTTGCATGGCATCTGCAGGTACCTTTCTCATCGGTGCAAAGCCTGCCCAGCCATAATAAAACATCACCATGACAATGATCAGCGGAATGATGGTCCAGGTGACTTCAAGCTTGGTATTGTGGGAAAACTGTCTCGGATGTTTGTTCTTTTTTCTGGAAAAATGGATGAGAATGTAGATCATCAAGGCCGTAATCCCAATCGTAAAGATGAAGGAGATGGTAAAGATGAAAATAAATGCCCTGTCGACGGCTCCCGCCAAATTTGATCCCTGGTTAAATAGTGTTTCCATAGTCTGGGCAATTATCTGAAGTAATAATCAATGAATGTGATCGCTATAACAATGGCAAAAAGCAGAAAGACACCGCCCACCATGATTCGCAACAAGGAATTTTCGAATTTCAGGTGCATGAAATAGGTGAGCACGATGGTGACCTTTATCGAGGCCAGGATCAATGCCAGTGCCACTGTGAAGGCCCCCAGGTGCATTTTGATGGCGAGTATCGATATGGTTGTGAGGAGCAGCAGGATCACCAGGACTGTCCAGTTCAGCGTGTCGCTCGAGATGTGGTTTTCGTGGTTCTTCATCCGTAATGGCTTTGAAATGAATTTCTTCAGTTAATGATTGGTGCTAGTTTTTTCTCCGAAGTAGGATCTAGGTAATCAGGTACAACAACGGAAACAGGAAAATCCAGATCAAATCCACAAGATGCCAGTAGAGTGCGGCATTTTCCTGCAGGAGAAAATGTTCGGAGTTGATTTTCCCCGACTGAATCTTTCTGATGACAATTGTCAACAGAATTCCGCCGATGATCACGTGAATCGCGTGCAAACCTGTCATCATGAAATAAAGGCCGAAAAACATAATTTCACCGTGCGGAAGAGTCTTCATCACATCGGAGCCGGGATAGAGATGCAGTCCGATTTTATGGCCCCATTCGAAATATTTATTGACCATGAATACACCTGCCAATATCAATGTGATAAGAATCAAGCCGATGGCTTTCCCCGAACGGTTTTGCTGGATGGCGGTGAGCGACATGGCCACCGTCATACTGCTCACGAGAAGCACAACCGTGTTGGTGGCACCAACAAATGCATTCAGTTCGAGGGCTGCGTGGTGAAATTCCTGCGCATATTTTGAGCGCATCACGGCATAGACGATGAAGAGTCCGCCAAAGAGAAATAGCTCGGTAAAAAGGAACAACCACATTCCCATTTTCCCGGTATCGCTGTCAATGTGTTCGCTGTGTTCGGTTGACGACATAGATTGGTAGTATTAGTTGGTGTGAGGATGATCAAAAACATAAGGATCATGGGTAATGACCGGCACCTCGTCAAAGTTCTCATGTGGCGGAGGTGAGGGTATCTGCCACTCAAGGGTCACACCATGCCAGGGATTTGCAGAAGCAATGGCCCCCCTTTTGCTGTGGTAAATCAGGTTGGAGATCATGCCAATCAATCCGATGAACAGGATAAAAGCACCAATGGTGGAAATCACTTCACCAGTCTGGAATTTTGGATCATAATCAAAATAGCGTCTCGGCATTCCCTGTATTCCAATGACAAAGAGCGGAAAATAGAGCAGGTTGAATCCTGCAAAGAGGAAACCCCAGGAGATGTTGGCCCATCTGAAGTTGTACATCCGCCCATAAATTTTTGGAAACCAGTAGTGAATTCCCGCAAAAAAGGCAAAGCCCATTCCGCCGAAGATGATGTAATGAAAGTGTGCCACCACAAAATCTGTGTTGTGCAACTGAATGTTTGTGGCCAGTGAACCCAGTGTCAAACCGGTAAAACCGCCTATGGTAAACAGGAAAATGAAGGAGATGGCAAACAGCAACGGAGGCTTCAGGTCAACGGAACCTCCATACATGGTGGAAAGCCAATTAAATACCTTGATGGCACTTGGAATGGCTACCAGGAAGGTTAAAAAAGAGAAAAACCATCTGGACTCATAACTGATTCCGGAGGTAAACATATGGTGTCCCCACACAAAATAGCCGACCAGGGCAATGGCCATGCTCGAGAATACAATGGGCACATAGCCGAAAACCGGTTTCTGGCTGAAGGTTGGGAAGATCTCCGTCACAACCCCCATGGCAGGCAAGATCATTACATAGACTGCCGGATGGGAATAGATCCAGAAAAGGTGCTGGTACAAGACCGGATCGCCGCCCAAAGCAGGATCAAAAAATCCGATGTGAAAAGTTCGTTCCGCAATGACCATCAGCAACGTGATCCCAATGATGGGCGTTGCCAGAATCTGTATCCAGGCCGTGGCATAAAGCGACCATGGGAACAGCGGCATTCGGAACCAGGTCATCCCGGGCGCCCGCATTCGGTGGATGGTCACGATAAAATTAAGTCCGGTAAGAATCGAGGCAAACCCCAGTACGAAGGCAGCGGTAAGTGCAATCACTACGTTGGAGGAGGCTTCGGCACTGTAGGGAACATAAAAAGTCCAGCCCGTATCGGGTGAATGTCCGTTGGCAAACTGGGAATAGAGTCCCAGAAATGCACCGGAAATGTAAACATACCACGAAAAAAGGTTCAGCTTGGGGAAAGCTACATCCTTTGCTCCAATCATGATGGGAAGCATGATGTTGCCAAATACGGCTGCCAGACCCGGGATAACCACGATGAACACCATGATGATGCCATGGATGGTAAACATGCCGTTGTAGGTCTGTGCCGACATGATGGTAGGTCCGGGTGCGATCTTCTCGATGCGCATCAGCAATCCCAAAACTGCAGCAGCGCAGAAGAAGATGGTGATGGAATAGAGATAGAGCAATCCGATCCGCTTGTGATCGGTAGAGGAGAGCCACGACCACAAGCCAGTCTTGTGGTTCAGATAATTCAGCGGTTCTGCTGTGGTGGAATTAGTCATTATTTGGAGGCTTTAGTTGATTTTCTCTTGGAGCTAACATACAGGTAGAGCACGAAAAATAGTCCCAGAATGAGTACAAAACTCCCCATTAGTCTGGTGAACTGCAGGGTATAGGTTTTGCTCTGGGGATCATAGGCAAAACAATAATCGTAGATTTTGTTGCTGGTAGGTTGTGCCTGCCCTTTCTGCGCCTCAATGACGGCCATCTTCAGTTCAAAGGGCAGATAGGTGATGCCATAAAGGTACCGTGTAATTTTTCCCTGCGGACTCAGAATAATGATCGTAGCCGGATGGGCAAAATCTTCGCCGGTGGGTTTGTACCTGAATCCGGCAGCTTCGGTTATCTTCTGAATGTTTTCCAGCTCTCCTGTCAGGTAGGTCCAGCTACCACGTTGTTGCTCCTTGATTTTGGAAACAAAGTTGAGCTTCTTCTGCCTGGCTTTTTCGGGAGTATCCTTGGTATTGAAACTGATGGTGATGATGTCATAATCCTTTCCAAGTGAAAGCTCTGTCTTGCTTACCACGTCTGCAATTCCGTCCAGCAACGGACTGCACAAACCCGGACAATCGAAGTAAACGAAGGAGAGGATCGTTGGTTTGTTGATGATACTTTTTAAAGTCACAGTATCATTCTTCTCATTGAAAAATTTCAAATCAAGCGGGATCGTCTGGCCCAGCTTTTCCACGATGCCAATCTCAACCTCCTTGCTGACAGTAATCTGCGCACGAATGTTGAAAGCAACCAGAAAAAGAAGACCCAAAACAACTATTTTTTTCATTTTTTAAAATTTTGGTTAGAACCTTAATCCGGCAGTATCTGATAAATTCCGGCATTTTATTACCCCTTTTGACGAATTTTGTTGAAGAGGGTTTCACTTTCTGTGAACAATGTACCTAATTTTTCTCATCCTGCCCCGCCCCCAACTTGTACAAAGCCCGAAGCAACAGCAAAACGTAAAAGATCAATCCCCAGACGGCTAAAACGGAAACCAGGTAGGTAATCAACAACCACACCGGAGTTTTTTGAACAACATTCCAGATTGCCCTTGGTTCGTTCAAAGGGGGACGATAGGTTGGCAAACCCACGTTCAGGAGGGTGTCTGCTCTCGCCTCTCCGAAAGCGGATTCATCGGCAGGCTTTACCAACAGCCGGATGTTACCTGTTGAATCTCCCGGAAGATCAGCCGGAAAATCAAACACAACCTTCCCCTGGCTGTCCGTTGCTTTCGCTTCACCGATCGGCAAATTGCCAAAATACCGGGCGGCCAGAAGTCGGATCTCTGCGCCGCCAACCGGCATTCGTTTCTGCTCCCTGATGGAGGAGACGAAGACCCGAATACTTTTTTTATTCCCGCTTGCGGATAACAGAAACTTCACCTGTTCCAATACCGTCCCAGGGGCAGCTTTTTTGGCTACCTCCTGAACGTATTGACCATTAGATTCCCTCAGAAAGGAGACAATCTTCCATACATCCGAAGCAGACAGGGTATTTTTGAAGGATGGCATTGGACCCCTTCCTTCCACCACCTTGGTAAAAATAGCACCATCCGAATTTTTCTGCATCTGCAGTGAAGCCGGATCCGGTGGCACCGGAACAAGTTTTACCGCATTATTTTTACCCGGTTCACCGTGACAAGACTTGCAATTGAGATTGAACAGATTCTTCCCCGACAGACGCGTTGAATCCGAAAAACCAAACGGGCTAAGCTTCGCTCCATTTTCGGGAGAAACTACCCATTCCTGAGCAGAAGTCCCTTGGGCCAGTAACAACCCCGTCAACAACAAGAAATAGCGGTATCTCATAAAATCCGAATTCAGCTTCCTGGTAAGAAATTTCAGCTCTTTTCGTCAGTTTTTTCGCGATTCTCCTGAAATTCAAACAGCCTGTTTTTGGGAGGAAGGTAAAAGACCCTTGGCTTGGTTCCCAATTCAGGCATCAGGTGATAACCACCGTTTACACTGAGCAATTCACTCAACCTATGCGTCTCCTTGGTGGTTCCGTTGGTCACTGAATCCTGATTCTCATCGCCAAAGTAGTAGACACCATTCGGACAGGAGGAGACGCAATAGGGAAGTTTTCCTTCACGAAGCCTGTCTGCACTGAATAGACATTTGGAGACAGTTCCCTTCTTCTGAGGCACATTCAACTCGATGTTGTAAGGTTTGTCCTTGTCACCCTCCACGACAAGCGGCTCCTCCCAATGAAACATTCTTGCAGAATAGGGACAAGCTGCAACACAAAAACGACAGCCGATGCATCGTTCGTTGTCAATCAGTACAATACCATCCTGTCTCTTGAAAGTGGCATCCACCGGGCAAACTGCCACGCAAGGCGGATTGTCGCAATGCTGACAGGGCTTTGGCATGTAATAGGGTGCAGTATTGGATGACTCCTGCATGGTCAATGTATTGATGTGGTATTCGTATGGGCGCAAATGGTGCGCACTTTGACATGCCGAAACACATTTGCGCGCATTACGGCATTTGGAGAGATCTATCACCATGACCCACCTGTGGCCGGGCAATCCTTCGCGTCCCAGTTTCTGTGACCTTTCCACATCAAGTTTCATGTCTTTGATCTGATCGCGTGGAACCTCCACCAATTTATTGTCGGCTGTCAGTACCTTCACCATATCGTGACCAGGTTTGGTCTCCTCATATTTAAATCCGGAATAGATAGCCGCACCACCAGCTACTGTGGCAGCCCCGACCAAACCAAACCGCTTGAAGAAATTGCGTCTGGTGTCGGCACTCTCCTGTGCCTTTTTTCCTTCACCGGAATCAGTATTTGATTTAATATCGCTCATAAAATGAATTATTTAACCTGTTAGTTACCTGATTTTATGTTTTTCATTCCTAATTTTTTGGTCCGACCGTAACCGGAAATAGCCGATAAAAATGCACAACCAATTCAAAACACACTGCTTATACATCCAACAGCAACATTCACTTTTGTGTGATGCGCTGTCAAAACAGAAAGCTGATGTCTCGAATTACAAAACGTGGAAGTTACCTAAACGGATGCTCTGTTCAAAGGATGTTTACCTCATGTATCCCCCTTTTCCAAAGAAGGCATGTCAAACACATGCATAACCCCGAACAGGCATTTCCCTTACCTTGAAAGGCATTTTGTTTCACAAATTCGAACGGTCTGTCACCAAGGATAAAACTACGAATAAAATTTTTTGTTTTCATCACAATTTTATTGATCGGCGACAATATAAACGAGGGTCAAACACCTGCTTTTTACAAATTTTTCGTTTTTAACCATTTAAACAACAAGCAAAAGCAAAAAAAAATGACTTTCCCTTGTGATTTATACTGATTCTCTCATTTAAATCATGAAAAAAGAGCAGTTATTGAAGTACAATTCACGTCTAAATTTCTGTATTTTTGTGCATACCAAGCGAGCAATTGACAATTTTGCCGGCTTTCACCAAACTTTTTCGAACCCAATCAAACTTCCGCCCCATCCCATCAAAGAGCAAATTTTATGAAAAAATCATCCTTGTTAATGTTACTTCTGCTGATCTCCCTACGCTCCTTTTCCCAAAAACCGGAAAACTATTTTAAAAAAGACCAGCTTATTACCACCGGTGTCTATTACTATCCCGAACACTGGGATTCCACGCAATGGGACCGGGATCTGAAGAACATCGCTGCCATGGGATTCGAATTCACCCATTTCGCAGAATTTGCCTGGGCACAGTTGGAACCCGAAGAGGGCAAATACGATTTCGCATGGCTCGACAAGGCAGTCACAATAGCAGCCAGGTACCATTTGAAAGTGATCATGTGTACCTCCACCTGCACTCCTCCGGTTTGGCTTTCCCGAAAGCATCCGGAAATTCTGGAACTGGAGGAAAGCGGTACAAGGATGGACCATGGTTCCAGGCAGCATGCTTCCTTCTCAAGCAGTTATTACAGAAGCTATTCACTGAAGATGGTAGAGCAGCTGGCACGTCATTATGGCAACGATCCCCGAATCATCGGCTGGCAGGTGGACAACGAACCACGCACCTTTTTTGATTACAACCCGGATGCGCAACAACGTTTCCGCGACTGGCTGAAAAACAGGTACAAATCAATTGACGCATTGAATACTACCTGGGGTACACTTTTCTGGAGCAATACCTACAGTGACTTTTCGCAAATTGACCTACCACAGCACAAACAGTGGGGCATGAACCTCAACCAAAGGTTCGACCACTATCGGTTTACCGCTGAAGAAACGGTCTCCTTCCTCGACGATCAGGCTTCCGAAATAAAAAAATTTGCGGTCAACCAATGGGTAACCACCAATTATATACCTAATTACGAAGGTGGCACCATTGGAAAAAGCAAACAGCTANATTTCATCACCTATACAAGATACATGGTGTATGGAAGTTCATTGGGCATTGGCCCAAAAGGCTACAGACTGGGTGATCCCCTGAGCATTGCCATGGCCAACGACTTCTTCCGGCCGAAATCATCCGTTTACGGAGTGATGGAACTCCAGCCCGGACAGGTAAACTGGGGTGCCATGAATCCACAGCCACTGCCAGGCGCCATCAGAATGTGGCTCTGGCACCAGTTTGCCGGTGGAAGCAGTCTGGTCTGCACCTATCGCTACCGGGCTCCATTGGTCGGATACGAACAATATCACTACGGCATCGTCGGCACGGATGGCGTCACGCCAACTCCCGGAGGACTGGAATACAAACAATTTATGGAGGAGATAGGTACGCTGAGAAAAAATTACACCCCTTCTATTCCAAATCCTGCAGCCTATACCGCAAGAAAAACGGCCATCCTGTTCAACCATGAAAACCTCTGGGGCATGAACCTGAACAAGCAAACCAGCCAGTGGAATTCACTCGACCACTTCATCAAATATTACAGATCCCTGAAATCCTTCGGTGCACCCGTCGATTTCATAGAGGATCAGTACGACTTTTCCAAATACCCGGTATTGATTGCACCGGCCTATCAGCAAATCGACAAGGCATTGATTGACAAATTGACCAATTATGTGGAGTCGGGAGGAAATCTGGTGATGAGTTGCCGCACCGGTCACAAGGACCGCGAAGGACACCTCTGGGAAGCCAGATTTGCCGCGCCCATTTACGATCTGATTGGTGCTGAAATTGAATCCTACGACCTGCCTATGCCGCACGCACAGGACTCCGTCCTGATGGGAAACAAAAAATATGCCTGGAAAACCTGGGGAGAGATTTTGAAACCACGGGAAGGTACCCGCGTTTGGGGCACCTTTCAGGGTGATTTTTATGCCGGAAAACCGGCTGTCATCACAAGAAAGCTTGGAAAAGGCACAGTCACCTACATTGGAATCGACAGCAACGACGGACTTCTCGAAAAAGAGGTGTTGAAAAAATTGTATGCACAGTTTGCCATTCCTGTCGAGAATTACCCTGCCGGCATCTCCGTTGAATACCGCGATGGCTTCGGGATAGCCGTCAACTACTCAGACAAAATTTATACCCTCAGGATTCCGGAGAATTTGCAAATCTTGTTTGGGAAAAAGGAGATTCCAACTGGTGGCGTAACTGTCTGGAAATTGAAGTAATGGTTACAGCGGGTTGAACTATTCGGTTGCCAGCAGAAGTGCTCTTTCGCACTTTAATTGAATCTTCAAAAATGAACCTGACTGATATAGCTTCATTTCCATTATAATTACCTTTATCACTTTGGTCCAAGGTATATAACTGATTTGACCAGTCTGTAAGTGCTATACCCACCGGTGCTTTAAAGGCAAATATTTAATTTCTGCACTTGCCGGCCAGGGTAATATTCCGTAACAATTAGTCTTGATTAGAGAATTATAGCTGATTTTTTCTTGCCAATTTGCATGCGAATCCGCCTCAGGCAAGCACTACTAATAAATTTCACGATGTCATTCAGCAAAATTGTCAAATCACTCCTACCCTTCCTATTTTTCCCGCTACTTTCAACCGGTCAGGTAAGAGACGAACCATTCAAACAGGCTTCCTCGGTTAAATTCGAGCTGGCACCCGAACTTAAAAATGCGAAACTCCAAAAGGTAGAAATAGACTACAACAACATCGTCTATCTGCTGACCGACAAGGGTCTTTACCGCGATTTTGACCACACAAGAATCGCAAAAGACCTGCTCTACAGAAAATTATCCGACTTGTATCCAGTTGACATCACCACCCAGGAGGGCTCCGGCTACCTGTATTATCTTTATGCCGACAGGTACCTGACCAATGCCCACGCCGGCACCATTTTTGCCAAAATTCCCAAAAACAGGTACCAAACTATCCTTGTCAATGCTTCCGGAATCATATTGCTGGCAGGAAAAGAACAAGTGTCACTATTCAAAAATTCAGACAAGATTTGTGATCTGAAAATACCAGGTGACCAGCCGTTGAAATGGTATGTCAAGGGCGATCATTTCTACGTCCTTTCGGAATCCGACATCAAACTTCTGGTTCAAAATGAGTGGAAAACCCTTTTCCATGGTGAACATCTGACGAGCCTTGCCTTTTCATCCGACAGGATACTCATCGGCACAGGTGATGGCTACCTGACCATTCACCCTTCAACCGGTAAAATCGTTCAACCATTGAAGAAGGATCTTCCGGTCCCGGCGCTCAGGGAGCTGCTGGTGGTCAATGACCAGGCATGGTTTTCCACCGCAGATGGTGTCTTCCGCGAAGAAGCGGGCAGATACCGCTATTTTGAGGGACCAAGATGGCTTGATAATGACAATGTCATCAACATGAAGTCGGATGCTGCGGGAAATATCTACCTGCTCACTTCCACCGGATTGAACAAAATTGAGTTTGTCAACACCACCCTCGCTGCAAAAACGAGCAAAATTGAGGATGACATCCGCAAATATCATCTTCGCTACGGTTTTGTGTGCGAGCTGAGCTATGGCAAGCCCGGAGATCTCTCCACTGCCCAGGCCGTCGACAACGACAACGATGGATTGTGGACCACCCTCTACCTGGGAAGCCAGGCTTTTCGGTACGCTACCACAGGTGAGGAGGTAGCCAAAAGATATGCCTGGGAATCGTTTGAGGCATTTGAAAGATTGCTGACTGTAAATCCGCTGAAAGGATTCCCCTCCCGTACCTTCGAGCGGAAGGGAATCATCAGGGACACCATCGTCTGGCGTCCCTCTCAGAATCCCGAATGGGACTGGAAAGGCACCACCAGTACCGACGAATACGTAGGTTACCTCTTTGTGGCTACTGTGATGGATCAATTCATCGCCAAAACTGCTCCTGAAAAGAAACGGGTGGCCGATTTCATCGATGCCATCATGACCCACATCCTGGACCACAACCTCTACTTGATCGATGTTGATGGAAAACCCACCAAATGGGGACGGTGGAATCCGGAATATGTCAATGCCTATCCCGACTATGTGGACGACAAGAAACTGAACAGTGCCCACCTGATCGCCGGACTGGAACTGGCCTACTCCCTGACGGGGAAAGAGAAATACAAAACCGTCGCACTGGAGATGATGGACAAACACAAATACCTTTACAACATCATGATCCCGATGAAAACCATGCAACAAACCATGGATTATGTGCACAAGGGAGAGGTGATGGGTGATATGTGGAACCATTCGGACGACGAGATGTCGTTCCTGACCTATTGGGTGCTTTACCATTATGCCTTCGATGAATCCCTCAAAAAGAAGTTCCAGTGGGTAGCCCGAGACCATTGGCAGATCGAAAAACCGGAACGGGATGCACTCTGGAATGTACTTACCTACGGCATCAGCGGGGATATTGACCAAGAGTCTACCATCTGGTTTCTCAGGGAATATTGCACCGATCTGGACCGCTATTCGGTGAAGAACTCCCAGCGCAAGGATTTGGTTCCGCTGCCCGAAAATTTCAGACTTCAGTACACCAAAGATTTATTGACAGCCGGTGAGCGCCCGATGATCCGGCACAACACCAACCCGTTTGCCCTGGATTGCAACGATGGCAGGAGTTCCCGATTGGCCGGCGATGAATATTTGCTCCCCTACTGGATGGCACGCTACCTGAAAGTAATTCAATAGGCTTGATTTTATATCTTTGAATACTTTATTACCAAACAACCGAACAGATGAAACTGATTAAAAAGGTACTTTATGGATTTTTGATACTGGTGCTCACTTTTGTGGTGCTGATGCTCGTCCCCAGAACCTGGTCCGCATTCAATCCCAAAAAAGCCCCGCTTGGATATTATTTTTTCGCCCCTACCGTGGTAGCCGTTTATTCCGGACTGGAGACGCTGATCAACAAAACCCCTGCCGTACCTGACAATGTGGAGGCCATCAAAAATGTAGAATACAAAAATCTCAACGGCAGATCACTTCAGCTGGATATCTACCGGCCCAAGGGAATGTCCAAACCGGCTCCTTTGCTCGTATTCGTCCATGGTGGTGGCTGGAGGGGCGGCGACAGGGCAGATTACCTCGTCTACCTCACCCATTTCGCCAAACTGGGCTATGTGACCGCTACCATCTCCTACCGATTTCTGAAGGAAGCCCCCTACCCTGCCTGCGTGGAAGACATCACCGATGCCGTCCATTTTCTCTTTCAGCATGCAGACAAATACAACTACGACCCGGCCAGAATCTGCCTGATTGGNGGATCTGCCGGATCACACCTGGCCATGCTGGCCGCCTATGGCTGGAAGAAACAGGGTGCACCCACCGACTCCGTTTCTCTGGCGGAGGCTAAGAAAGAGAAGATCAAGGCAGTTGTGGAGATCTATGGTCCGGTGGATTTCACGACTCCGTATGCACGCGTTCACCCGACAATCACTGGATTCATGGTCAAATCTTACCAGGAAGCACCTAAACTCTACGTCGAAGCCTCCCCCATCACCTATGTCACCAAAGATACGCCACCTACACTGATCCTGCATGGAACAATGGATATGCTGGTCCCCATCAGCCAGGCAGAGATGCTGAAACACAAGATGGACAGTCTCGGCGTCACGAATGTCTATCGTCCCGTACCCGGATGGCCCCATACCATGGACATGGTGCAACGGGTGAACGACTACTTCAAGGTGACCATGGGCGATTTTTTCGAGAAGTATGTGAAATAAGCACTCTTTCCTCGTCGAACGAAACAGCTGCCTGAAAGGGTGGCTGTTTTTGTTTGAACCCGCAGAATTTGAGTTTTAACATGGCTATTTTCAGGTAGCACAAGCTTTTTGGTTAAATTCTGCTGATTCAAACATAATTGCACAAAGATTTCAATGGTGTTGAAAATTTTCTAATTTTAAACCTGTACCAAAACGCAGTATATCTGTACCAATACGGTCGAATTCAATAAAAATGGGAAGGCTTGTGGCGGGAACAAGCGATTGAGACACCGTTGTGCAACGGCATACATCAAACTGACATTGCATTGAAAAATCACTGCTGCTGAAACCTTTTCGTTGCAAGTGCGAAAAAATAGATGAATTAAAAAATAAAAATTATCAAGATGGCAAATATCAATCCACACATTAATTTCAACGGCAATGCAGAAGAAGCATTCAACTTTTACAAATCCGTGTTTGGCGGAGAATTCGCGAAAGTTATGCGGTTCAAAGATTTGGCCAGCTCCGAATTTTCGGTAGCAGAAAATGAAGCCAATAAAATTATGCACATTGCTTTACCAATCGGGAAAACCATTTTAATGGGGAATGATGTACCCGAAATATTGGGACGTACAAACGAAAACGAGAACAGAAGCAAAATTGTAATTGGTGCAGAGAGCAAGGAGGAAGCAGACAAATTATTCAATGGTCTATCGGCAGGCGGCCAAATTGAAATGCCTATTTCTGGCAGCCCATGGGGTTCCTATTTTGGTATGTTTCGAGACAAATATGGGATAGAATGGATGGTGGACTTTGACCCAAATTACAAAGGACAAATGTAACCGAAGAAAAAACGAACGAATAACATCAATCATCAACAAACAGCTTCACCAGACCAGTCAAAAAATACGGACATGAATAATCTTATGGCATGCAGCCGCTGACCATTGCTGGAGCGCTGGGACGGCAAATGTTTCATCAAACAAAAATAGAACAGGCCAAGGGTATAAATCTTTAACAAATCAAAAAATGAGAAAATTAATATTCTTTATGCACACTTCACTGGACGGTTTTGTGGCAGGCGTTCAGGGAGAAATGAATTGGATCAAAATAGACGAGACGATGTTTGACTTTGTGGGCACGGTGACCGATCAGGCTGACACCGCGCTCTATGGACGGGTAACCTATGAAATGATGCAGAGTTACTGGCCAACCGCCGGCGAACAACCGAACGCATCCAGGCACGACAAAGAACATTCGGCCTGGTACAACAAAGTTTCAAAAGTAGTTTTATCCAGAACAATCAGCGAAAAAGGTCTTGACAACACCACTGTCATTGGCGATCACCTTGCAGACAACATCAACCAAATAAAAAAACAGGAGGGGAAGAATATTCTGATTTTCGGAAGTCCGTCGGCCTCCCACTCCTTGCTGGGCCAGGGTCTGATTGACGAGTTTTGGCTTTTTGTCAATCCGGTTTTGCTTGGAAAAGGAATCCCGTTGTTCAAAGGTATCGTCGAAACGACCAGATTGAAACTGGCGGAAACAAAGACATTTTCCAGCGGAGTAATCGCACTTCATTACGAAACTTTACCCAATTAAAGGAAAAGAAGAACTCATGACAGAACCTGCAGGAAAAAAACAACGAGCGAGGATGCGTATCGGATGAAGGATTCAACACGAAACAAAGTACTTCCACTATTCATCGGAATCCTGCTTTTTGCCATCGAGCTGGCCATTGCCCTAAGGTTTCACTCAATCAGGATTTTGTTGGTTTACCCCGCGATCAATGTCGTGGCTGCTTATTGCTTGCTGAAATTTTACGGAAGATTTGATGTGTGCGGATGGTTTCAGATTGGAATTGGTGGAAGTTTAATGGTGTGCCTCCTTTCGATGGTGGTGCTCTTTCCCAAGACTCCGCTAGATTATATTGCCATGTATCTCTTCATCCTCAACTGGCTGGTGATTACAGGTGCCTCTGTTATTTTAAAATTTGCCATACCCAAAGGTAAGTTCCCTGGTTTTAAAAGATTTTTCAGACTGAGCAGTCTGGTTTTTGGATTATTTTATGCAACAATCTTGTTGTATGCCCTGTTTTTCAAGGCAATTGCCATCAGCGAGGCCACGAACGGCTATAACCTGGTTCCCTTTTCAACCATCCTGTCCTACATGAACGGAATCGCCCACCTGCATTCGGGAGTGGCCTTGATGAACCTGCTGGCCAACATTTTTCTGTTTATCCCGCTGGGTTTTTATATTGGCGTATTGCGCAGGAATAGAAAAATGATATTTAACCTGATGCTGATTGTTTTGATTCCTTTCATCGTCGAATTGATTCAATTTGTATTTTCACTGGGGATATTGGATGTGGACGATGTTATCCTCAATGCTGCCGGCGGATTTCTTGGTATACTGCTATTTATGACGGTTGAAAAATTATACTGTATGGTCAGGAAGGATCCTGCTGCAAGGCTTTTTCTGATTTAGCTGTTCAAAATATACGTTAGGGGCACCCATCCTCATCCAATCCATCACGACATTTTCTATATCTTCATTCGCCGAAGCAGTGAGGATCGAAAATGAATGAGCCGAAAAATGTCCCGGGAAAACCAAATAGGTGGCTTTGTCAACTTAAGTAGAATTGCATCTAAACAATATAAAAATGACTACAGAAAATCTGGATGAAATAAGGGTTGAATTATCAGTGAAGTCTAAAAATGGGATTGATTTTACCCTGGCTGCGGCCATCATATGGATTGTCATCGTTTTCTTGTGGAGATTGGAGTTCAAGCCTTATGACAAGGCAATATTTGTCTTTATCGCAGGTGGACCGATGCTTCCTCTGGCTTTTCTATTTTCCAAATTATTTAAAACCAATTGGAAAATCAAGGAGAATCCATTGCAACCGCTGGGGCTTTGGCTTAATTTTGGCCAATTGTTCTATTTCCCCTTCCTGGTATTTACGATGATAAAAATGCCTGAATACTTTCTGATGACCTATGCCATCATTACAGGTGGACATCTTTTCCCATATGCCTGGTTTTACAGGACAAAATGGTATGCAATTTTTGCGGGAATAATTGTTTTGGGCTCCCTGTTTATGGGCCTTGGCTTGCCAACTGGGAAATTGTTTCTTGTTGCCCTGTTTACCAGCATATCCCTGTTCATATTGACATTTTTCCTTTACCTGGATGCCATGAAGAAAAAAATTTTATAACAAACTAATCTTCAGGGAGATGGAATTATACAAAATTTTATTTTTGATGTTGCCAATTGCTGTTCTTTTGCACATCACCGAAGAGTTTATCTATCCGGGCGGATTTATGGATTGGGACAGGGTCTACAGACCGGGCATGGCAAAGACCAAGCATTCACACTTCCTGCTGATCATTAATCTATTGTTGCTGGCAATTTGTTTCAATCCAATTTTATCCGGTTTGACTGACGGAGGAATTATCTGGTGGCTTTCGATCGCTTCCATTTTGTTGGTAAATGCCATCTTCCACATCAAAGGGGTATTTGTACTAAAAAGATATTCCCCCGGAGTGATTACCTCCGTTTTCATTTACCTACCCCTGGTCACCTATGGATATTGGTATTTTCTTTCCGAAAATAAAGTCGGCCTGACAACTGCAGCTCCCTGTTTTTCGGTTGGAATTGCCTATCATCTGTTTTCAACCTTCAATCCTTTAAGAAAGTCCGGAAAGTCAAATCATCAGTCATGAAAATAACCTATCTGATTAAGCACATTGCCGGTTCCATTTTATTTTTTTCTATCCTCTTCATCAGTGCAGGCCGGTTGGATTATTGGCAAGGGTTGATTTATGTTGCCATCGGTTTGATCATGGTGGCACTGAATTACACCGTTTTGAAAATTGATGCCGGACTTCGGAATGAGCGCTCCAGGCCGGGAGCTGGTGCCAAGCAGTGGGATAAGATCATCCTGGGAATCTCGTTCCTCTTGACGATTGCCTCGTACGAAACTGCCGGTCTCGATTCCGGTCGCTACCACTGGTCGCCCGATTTTCACTGGAGCTTTTACCTGCTGGGAAGTATCCTGACTGCGTCCGGACAGTTGCTTTTTCTGGTAGCCCAAAAGCAGAACAAATTTTTCTCGAGCACTGTGCGAATACAAACCGACAGGGAGCACGTAGTTTGTGAAACTGGATTGTACAAAATAGTCAGGCATCCTGCCTATCTCGGCTCCATGGTACAGGCACTGGGTTTTCCATTGCTGTTCGGATCGCTTTGGAGCAGCATCCCGACAGGATTGCTGATTGCTTTGTTCCTTACCAGGACCTGTCTGGAGGATAGAACTTTAAAAAAAGAACTGAAGGGTTATTCAGAATATGCCAAAAAAACCCGTTATCGGATCATTCCTTGTGTTTGGTGAAAACTTCCTAATTTGGTATTCCAATGTTGCTCTCTAAAATTGACCAAATGGCACCTGTAGCTTCAGAAGAAAGAAATTTCAACACGATCAGCCCGTCAGCAAAATCATTGTTGTTCATGAAAGGCCATACCAACATCCACTTTGCCCGGCGAACAGCTGAATTGATCAACTATCCCGAACCATATACGCCGGATTTCGATGGCAGGGATTTGACATTTTGGGCCAGAACCTATCATTTCGAGAACAGGTATTGGAGCATAGATCAACTAATGGAAGAACTCACCATGAAGAATATCCTGGAATTGGCATCCGGCTACTCTTTTCGGGGATTGGAAAAGATCAAACAAAAGGGGGTTCATTACATCGATACAGATCTGCCGGAGGTTGTGAAAATGAAAAGAGAGATCATCTCTTCATTGCAACAGGAGAGTGAGAATCCGGAAGGAATGTTGGAGTTGATTCCACTGAATGCACTGGACGAGGCTCATTTCAGGGAAATAGCCAGCAGATTTGCAGATGGAGAGATGGTTATTGTCAACGAAGGCTTGATGATGTATCTGGATCTCCAGGAAAAAGAGAAGCTGTGTAAAATCATTCATGGTATTCTGAAAGAGCGCGGAGGCTACTGGATCACTGCGGATATCTACCTTAAAAATAAATTCAGGAAACTTGACCTTAAACTGGATGATCAAACAAGGGCATTTTTTGAGCATCATCGCATAGAAGAAAATCGGTTTGAAAGTTTTCAGGAGGCCGAAGCATTTTTCAGAAGAATGGGCTTCGTCATAGATAGGGAGGCGAAAGTTGAACGATCCAAACTTAGTTCGCTGAAATATTTAATCAAAAGCGCCACCCTCATACAGCTGCTTAAAATGCGCCACGGGAGAAAATTACAGGCAACCTGGCGATTGCGTGTTGCAGATAAGTAAGCACCTTTGGTCCCATTGAGCTCTAAAATTTGAAACTGGTTTTCCTTTCATCAGACTGAGGTAAAGTGGATGAAAATTGAACCCATCCATCCTTTTTTCTGTAAAAATTAACGTACCATGAAATTTGAAACAATATCTGACAGCGATCTGGCCGTGATCGGAGAATTTCAACCGGAAGGATGGTCCGATATCCTTCCGAATATTCAATTCTACATCCAGTCTTCCTTCTGTCATCCTGTTAAAATCGTTATTGACGGGCAGATTGCCGGGATTGGTGCGGCCATCGTTTTCCACCATACAGGCTGGATGGCCCACATCATCGTGAAGCCAGAGTATAGGAACAGGGGATTTGGTTCGATGATGGTAAAGGAGTTGTTGCGTATCCTAGAGAGAGAAAACGTGGAAACCTGTTCCCTGATCGCGACTGAGTTGGGGAAACCCGTTTACCTGAAAGCAGGTTTCAGACAGATCGCTGAATATACCTTTCTGGAAAGAGAAAGTCCCTGGACAATCGTTTCTGCCTCATCAAATGTAGTTCCCTTCGAAGAAAAATACAGTGCAGCCATCTTTGAACTGGATAAATTTATATCCGGAGAAGAACGCTCGGCTCTTTTGGCTCCGCAGGTGGTAAATTCTTTCTTGTATGTCAAAAATGGAGATCTTCTGGGATTTTATCTTCCAGAAATGAAAGAAGGATTGATTTATGCCAAAACCGATGAGGCGGGGATTGAACTGATGAGTCTCAAGTATGCCTGGGTCGACAAGGCTGTGCTTCCTTCCGAAAATAGAGCTGGAATAACATTTCTGAAACAGAAGGGATTTGCAGAGGTCAGGAAAGCGTCCAGAATGACAATTGGCAAGGAATTTGACTGGAAACCGCAAATGATGTTTGGCCGAATTGGCGGCAATCTGGGATAAAGGGGTGTAGGATAAAAGTGGGATTAAACGTACAGGAATCGCTTGATCTTCAGTGTTGGCGTCCTTTCGAAGGGTTCTGGCTGGATCAATACCAACTGAACCTGAGAAAACTTACTCACGTGCGCATTCACATACAATTGAAGTTCTCCGAGCAAGTCATCCACCATTTCGTTGAAACTGTCTGCCTGTTCCAGTAACGCCTGGTATTGCTCCTCCAGCTCCTCCATGTTCAGTCGGACAAGGGCAACCAGCCTCCCTTTCCGCTGGATCACCAGGGATTCCAGCACATTCTTAAAATTGTTGATCACGGATTCGATCTCTTCGGGATAGATATTCTCGCCCGATGCACTCACAATCATGTTTTTTAACCGGCCTTTAAATGCAAGGTATCCTTTCTTGTCGAAAAGACCGAGATCTCCTGTTTTGAACCAGCCATCCTCCGTAACCACCTCTCTGGTCAGTTCCGGATCCTTGTAGTAACCTTTCATTACATTCGGGCCCTTTACCCAGATCTCGCCCTGACCGGTCAGGGGGTCTGGATTGTGAATGATTACTTCATTCCCCTGCATCATGGGTCCGATGGTGCCCAGTCTTGTTTTAAAGGGTCCGGCACCGGCTATCAGCGGAGCAGTTTCCGTCAGGCCAAAACCAATGGAATACGGAAATTTCGCCTCAAGCAGGAACTGCTCTACCTCGGTATCCAGTTTAGCGCCACCAATGCCGAAGAAAAGCAGCTCTCCGCCAAAGGTTTTCATCAGTTTTTTACCTGCCATTCTGTTGAGCACTTTACGGACAGGACCAATTCCATATAAAATTCTGACAACCAAATTCTTCGTAAATATTGGCTGAATCTGCTTTTTGTATATTTTTTCAATGATCAGTGGCACTGTCAGCATCAGGGTAGGTTTTACCGTTTGTAAGGCTGGGATCAGCACCGCCGGCGTGGGAAGTTTTCTCAGGTAATGCACCGAAGAACCATACATCACAGGATAAATGAAACCAATGGTATTTTCGTAGGTATGGGAAAGCGGTAAAAGGGAAAGCATCCGGTCCATGCAGTTAACCTGATGTACGGTGCCGCCGTGCTCCGCATCCCACAAAATATTTTTGTGGGTAAGCATCACTCCTTTCGATTTCCCAGTGGTTCCTGAAGTGTAGATGATGGATGCGAGATCATCCTCCTCAACCTCGGTTGCAGGAAGTACTTCGGTAACAGGATCGGCAACCGGATCTAATCCAGAGATTTTTTCAAATGTTTCGATCCTGATAATTGTTCTGGAAATGTCTGCCGCAAATCGTTCGACCTTGGACAGAAGATTCTCCGAAACGAACAACAACCTGGATTCGGAGTGCTCTACGATGTTTGCAATTTCCACCATGGAGAAATCAGGAAGTATCGGTACAACGATGGCTCCAAGGGTTGAAATGGCAAAATAGGCCACTCCCCAGTTGGGCATGTTGCCACTCAGGATGACTACCCTATCCCCCTTGACTATTCCAAAAGTGCTGAGCCTGACCGCCACCCGATGGATTTCTTGCTCAAGCTGCGCATAGGTGCGGTTTTCTTCCCCGGCGAAGACGAGGGATGGCCTGTCGCCATAGGCGTCAAAGCTATTGCGAAGCATGGCCGGTATCGTATATTTTTTCTGCTGTACCATCACAAACATTCAAACAACCGTCAAAGGTACTATTTACTTTAAGAAGGTTATGTTTATTATTGTTGCCAGATACTGTTATTCAACACCTACAGGTACGCATAAAACAACTTCAATGTGGCCTTATAAATTTGAAAATGATCATGTTGCATCTTTCAACCAAATGAATTTTCCCGCGAAAACTATTTTCCGATTTCTTTCGTTAAAAGAAGAATGATGCTCTTTCCTTTTGGTCATCCTTTGTTAGCTTTGTGCAAAGGCAAAAGTGCTCCTTGCAAAAGGAAGGACTTTGAAAAAGATTATTCATTTTAACATCACCACCAGGATGAAAATTTTCAAACTTGCAGGAGTTCTGCTGCTGTTTGTTTCTGCTGCAAATGCACAGAAGATGACGGGATTTACGGATACCAACGCCGGAAAACAGCGGGATTGGGAAAAACAGTTCGATGCACAACTAAATCCCGGCGACCAGGCGATCTGGATGAAGTTTCTCGCTGCGAGGCCACATCACGTGGGCAGTCTGCAAGACAAACTGAATGCGGAATACCTGGCAGACCTGTTTAAATCCTGGGGCTATCAAACAGAAATCGTCTCCTATTATGTGCTCTTCCCCACGCCCAAAACAAGAGTTCTGGAACTTTTGGGCAGCAAACCGTACAAGGCAAAGCTGGAGGAACCCGGGTTGAAGGAGGACAAAACTTCAGGTCAAAAAAGTGAACAGCTTCCCACCTACAACGCCTATTCGGCCGATGGTGAGGTTACTGCCGGTCTGGTGTTTGTCAACCGCGGAATACCCGCCGATTATGAGGAGCTGGAGCGCATGGGCGTGGATGTTAAAGGGAAAATTGTCATTGCCAAATATGGCGGCTCCTGGCGGGGAATCAAGCCCAAAGTGGCAGCAGAACATGGTGCAGTCGGATGTTTGATTTATTCAGATCCCGAAGATGATGGATATGCGCAGGGGGATGTCTACCCGGAAGGCGCTTTCAGACCCAAAAACGGTGTCCAGCGCGGATCGGTGATGGATATGCCCATTTATCCCGGTGATCCGTTGACGCCTGGGATTCCGGCCACACAGGATGCCAGGCGACTGGATCGGGCCAATGCCGTCACCCTGATGAAGATTCCGGTTTTGCCCATCTCCTACGAGGATGCACTGCCCTTGCTGCAATCGCTGGGAGGTCAGGTGGCACCGGCCTCCTGGCGGGGAAGATTACCCGTCACCTACCATGTGGGACCGGGGAAAGAGAATGTGCATTTGAAATTGCAGTTCAATTGGGACATCAAACCGTTGTATGATGTCATTGCCAAACTTCCGGGCAGCGAATTACAGGATGAGTGGATCCTCCGCGGCAACCACCACGATGCCTGGGTGAATGGTGCAGCTGACCCGATCAGCGGACTCGTCTCAGAGCTGGATGAGGCAAGGGCCATCGGGGCTCTGGTGAAAAAAGGCTATAAGCTGAAGCGCACCCTGGTTTATTGCGCCTGGGACGGCGAAGAGCCCGGATTGCTAGGTTCAACCGAATGGGTCGAAGATCATCAGGATGAATTAAGGAAAAAAGCAGTCTTTTATTGCAATACAGACAACAACTCCCGCGGATTCATCGGTGCGGGGGGCTCCCATACGCTTGAACCCTTTTTCAATGAAATCACGGAAGAGGTGATTGACCCGCAGACAGGAGTGAGTATCAGACAGCGAAAATATGCCTCCACCCTGGTGGCTGCTGACCATGCGGCCCGATCAAAAATGACAGGCAATAAATTTATCAAACTTGGTGCGCTGGGTTCAGGGTCGGACTACTCCAGTTTCCTCCAGTTTATGGGCATTTCCTCCATGAACCTGGGGTTTGGCGGTGAGGGCCCGGGAGGAGAATACCACTCCATCTATGATTCCTACGATCATTTCACCAGATTCTGTGATCCGGGATTTCAGTACGGTGTCACGCTGGCCAAAACCACTGGCCGGGCCATGATGCGGATGGCCAATGCAGACTTGCTGCCTTTTGATATCGGCAGTTTTTACAAAACGGTGGCAGAATATCTTGCCGAGTTGAAAACAACACTGGAAAACAGCCGGAATGAAACGGATTTGCAAAATCGCATGATAGGTGAAAAATTATTTGATCTTGCCAAAGATCCAACCAAGAATTATCTGTCGCCAAAAATGGAGCAGGATGTGCCGTTTCTTGATTTCAGCAGTCTGGATAATGCCATGTTTCATTTGAAAAACAGCGCTGAAGAGTTTCAAAATCTATTCGATCATTCGACAGGATTGCCAGCAGAGAAGCTTTTGCTGTTGAATGAGATTCTGTTTAAACTGGAAAGAAGCCTGATCAATGAGAACGGGTTACCAAGAAGACCCTGGTACAAGCACGAGATCTACGCACCCGGTTTTTATACCGGATATGGGGTGAAGACCCTACCGGGAATCCGGGAGGCCATGGAACAACGGGATTGGAAGGAGGCACAGGGCAATATTGCCATCGTTGCCCAAACGATTGAAACTTACTGTCAAAAGGTGCAACTGGCAATCAAGCTCGCTAAAGGATAAAGTAAAGAACGCATCAATCAAGTCTGGGTTGTCTGGGTAATATACAATTGGTTGTATTTCTGCACTTTAGTCTTTAGCTTTTAGCCTTTAGCCTTTAGCCTTTAGCCTTTATTCCACCTTCCTCTTGTTCACAAAATTATTTTGGGTTCGGACCCCCTGTATCATGCTGTGGTCGAAGGAACCATTTTTCGCTTCAATGTTAAGTTCCTCAAAGGTGAAATCTCTGAGACGGTTGTTCTCTCCGATGGCCACGTCGAAAAAGACTTCGCATTTTAAGTCGATATTTTTCAGGGTAACATTTTCGCAAACCGACAAGGGTGTATCCTTTCTTCCCTGCAAATCAAAAAATTGTGTCCAGGGCTTGATGAAGAGCAGACTGAAGGCCTGTCCACTGATGTTTTCGATGGCAATAAATTCATATTTCTGGGGTGTGTCGGGCCGCATCTTCAGCCACAAGACCCGCATCGCATCGCTGATGTGGCAATTGCGCATCACAATGTTTTTGTTGTGAATCGCCTCGCTGCCGCAAGTCAGGGCGGAATGGCAAAAGCCGAATTCGCAATTTTCGATCAGTACATTGGTGTTCTCGCCGTTGTTGGGATCAATGTCAGCAAAGGGTCCCTTACCGCCTTTCAGCGCGATGGCATCGTCGTTAACGGAGAGGTAACAGCCAGATACCAGCACATTCGAGCAGGCATCCAGGTCAATGGCATCCGTACTGGGAGCCTTCAGCACCGTGTGGGGCGAAAAAATGTGAAGGTCCAGTATTTTCACGTTGCTGCACTGGTAGTAGTGACTGGTCCAGAAACCGGAATTGTGCAGTTTAACATCCTGCACNCGGACATTTTTACAATTCCAGATAAAGAGCAGGCGTGGCCTGGAGACNTCCAGATTGGTACAGTTCTTGTTTTGCCGGCGACNTTCCCAGAAGGATTCCCAATATTTTTGGCCGTTTCCGTCTATGGTTCCCTTGCCTGAGATGGTAAATCCATCTACTCCATGGGCATTGACCAGGGCCGCAAAGTAATCAAGGTTCTGGCCTTCCATTCGCGAGGGTATTTTTGGATAGTTAGCAATGTCATCCGAACCTTTCAAGATTGCTCCATCCTCGAGGTACAAATGTGTTCCCGGTTTGAAAAAGAGGGCCCCACTCAGGAAGATTCCTTTCGGTATGACGACGACTCCTCCCCCCTTTGCGGATGCGTTGTCTATCGCATGCTGAATGGCCTCCGTTTGCAAAACCGTGCTGTCTAACACTGCGCCGAAGCTGGTGATGACATACTGTTGGCCCAGCTTTTCCAGGGGAATTTTTGCTTTGTCCAAAAACCAATCCGAAATTCTCGATCCGTCCGGAAACTGCTCCTTTGCATTTTTTTCTGCGAATAGGGAAAACGGTAGTACTACTGATACCAGAACTAAAATGAACAGTCGCATCAACACTTTTTCACGATTTTTCATATCCACTTTTTAAGGCGATCTGTTAACTCTTCTACACCCTCGCCGGCCCCTTTGGCAATCACCTGAATGCGACGCGGGAGATTGTATGGGGGATTTGGATCGATCAGGTAAACCGGGCAAGCTGGCGGAGCATGATGCAACAATCCTGCAGCTGGATAAACATTCAGGGAGGTACCAATGATGCAAAGAATATCAGCCGATTCAACCAGGGGTACAGCCTCTGTCATTGCCGGCACCTCTTCCCCGAACCAAACGATGAAGGGTCTTAGCTGGCTCCCTTTCCCACATTTTTCGCCCATCATGATCTCCCTGTTTCCAATGGAATAGACAAGNGAAGGATCTGAACTGCTCCTTGCTTTCGAAAGCTCCCCATGCAGGTGAAGCACTTTTGTGGAACCTGCCATTTCGTGCAGGTTATCGATATTTTGTGTGATGATGTGAACGTTGAACTCTTTTTCGAGGTTTGCCAGCAAAAGATGTCCCTTGTTGGGTTGGCAGGCATACATCTGCTTGCGGCGTTCGTTGTAAAAACGAAGAATCAGCTCAGGATTCTTGTGCCAGCCCTTTATGCTGGCCACCTCCATCACATCGTATTCTTCCCAAAGGCCATTTGAATCGCGGAAGGTGCGAATACCGCTTTCTGCCGACATACCGGCACCAGATAAAACGACGAGCTTTTTCATTGATTGTAAAATTAGGAATTATTGGCCAGACCGTGTGTGCAATGGCTTGCCAATAATTCCTAACAAAGTGACGTCACATGCAACGTCTCTACAGTATCTTCTACGGTTGAATTAGCTTCGCCAGAAAAATCTGTTTCCAGGCCTCTTTGGCCCCTTCAGTCTTGACAGAACGGTTAAAGGCAACAGTTTTCCCATCTACCGACCAGACGATGTTGGAAAGCTCCTCCTTGCTGGTGGGAGTGATCCGGTGAAATCTCTTTTCAAAGGGCTCATCGGAAACTTTGCAGATGACAATGCTGTTTTCGGTCATGTAGCAGATGGATTGATTGTCTGTACTCCACCTGGCACAACTCTGCACACCTGCAGGATGCTCCGTGATTTGCCTTGAACTTCCGCCGTCAGGCGAAATCAGGAAGATTTGCTGGGCTCCTTTGGCATCAGCAGCCAGGTAGGCAATCCATTTTCCGTCTGAAGAGGAGCGCACAACACCTCCACAACCAGGGTGTGCCGTTTCTGCCGTAAAGGTCAGTCTCCGCTGAACGGTTCCCTTTGGTGGCATCGGGAAAGTGGTGGGAGTCCCTTCCAGTGGACCAAACTCGCCAGGGTTGGTTGATGGAGTCGGGAATGTCGACCACAAACAACTCATCGACGGGCTGGTTGTTCTTGCTCCTAACCTTACCAATAAAAGCCCTGGCAACCTGTTTTTTGCCGGATTTGTTCAGGTAGCTGCCGGTACCTACCCAGCTGTCGGAGGCGGCATTGCTCACCTCATCGCTTCCGGGAACCGGATCCGGAACCACCCTGACCACCAAAACACTGTACCACTCACCACTTACATTTTCCCCTTCGCCACTCTTGTCTACCAATACGGGTTTCAGCCTGGTAGATACGCCAACTGTTCTAAGATTCAGTGTTTTACCAGTTGTCGTCTCGAGGGCCTGAAGAATGGCATCGTTGTAGGTATAACCCACCCATTTGCCATCCTTGCTCCATTCGTGGCGATGGGTTCCGCCTCGCAGTGCACCCGCTGTGAAGGGTGGTGTCACATCCCTGGCATCCATGTGAATGGGAACATTGGGATGGTTGTCCTCCACGATCACACCCGTACGTTTCCATTGCTGGTAGGGATTTTTCTCGCTGCAGAGGTCGAGTCCATGGATGAAGATTACCTTGTTTTCTGTAGGATGATAGCTCGCGGCTCCGGCACCCGGTCCCCAGGAGTGGTTGTCCCTGACAGCAAAGAGTTCTTCTACCTTTCCGGTTTCAATGTTGACCCGTTCGACCGAAGGAGATCCGCCGATGCCTCCGATCCCCGTTCGGGTGTCGTAGGCCAGCCATTTCCCATCCGGTGAAAAGTTATCGTTGTTGTCCAGGTCGTGGTTGTAGGCTCCATCGGTCAGCTGGACGATTTTTACCTGCGGTTCAGATGGCGTACAGGCTGCGATGGTCGCGGCAGTCATCAAAACACCAAACAATCTGTTAGCTTTGTGCATAGGTAGTATATTTGTTTTTAGCTGAAATATTAGCTATTAATTAACTGATTTTACAATTCATTCTGGTCTTCCTAATCCTGATGTCCCCAAGTCTAATTGTCCTATAGTCCCTTCGTCTTAATGTCCCCTCCTCCGCCTAGCCTCTCCAAACCTTTGGAAACTTAACCAGATCGGCAATTTTTACCTTCAGCCCGGTCTCTATCGACTGCCTTGCGGCGATACCGATCAGGCTGGACATGATACCGGCACGGCTGTCGGCATGGCTGTTGAATTCATCCTTCGCACCCGGCTTAAAGATCACCTCCTTTAGCCGGCCGTCCGCTCCGCCGTGACTTCCATCTGCTGCCTGCAAAGTCCAGAATCTGGAGGTTTGCCTGTCTTTGGAAAGCCTGAATTCGTAAGGGCCCTCCACCTTCCACGGCTGGTTGTAATTGAGGTTGACATCCAGTCTGCCAAATTCACAGGAAAAGGAGATTCGCTGGCCTTCGTATGGCAGGAAGGTATGCATGGTGTAGGTCAACTGTGTGCCGTTGTCGTAGTCTACCTGGACTGAGCTGGTGTCATAAATGTCAATTTCATTGTCCCAGACACAGCCATCACGGTAGTAACCGTCGGCAGTTTCGCAATCACCGTAAAGGGCCATCATCCGGGCATCTTTGGTCATGTCCCAGTAAAACTTGCATTTGGAGGTAAATGCGCAATTCCGGCAGTTCCTTCCCCTGAAATTGTTGTTATGGCCGTAATAAGCCAGTTTGCCAATAGCCTGCACATCGACAGGTTCGGCATCAAGCAGCCAATTTACAAGGTCAAAATGGTGGGATGCCTTGTGCAACAGCAATGAACCGGAATAGGCCTTTTTCCCGTGCCACCTTCTGAAATAAGAGGCTCCGTGGGAAGTATCGAGACATTCGTGGTAATCAATGGCGATCACCTTTCCCAATTCCCCTGACAGGAGAATTTTTTTCATCTCAATCGATTCGTTCATGTGTCGGACGTTGAAACCAACAGTTACCTTTCTGCCGGTCCTGACCTCCGCATCCGCGATCCGCTGGCACTGATCCGCATCGATGGCAATCGACTTCTCCGAAATGACATCGCAACCCAACTCCATGGCTCGCACGATGTACTTTTCGTGGAAACAATCGGTGGTGGTCACAATGACCACATCCGGTTTGGTCTCCCGGATCATCAGGTCAAAATCAGCCGCCGGATAGCATTTGCAACTTACGCCCATCAGCAATTTAGCAGCTTCAGCCCTCAAAGAATTGATGTCACACAAACCTACAAATTCGACATATTCGCCAAAACTGTCAACAACAGACTTTCCCCAATTGCTTGAGCCGCGATCACCTGTCCCGACCAAAGCCAACCTTTTCTTGCCGGATGGCATGGCCTTTACCCGGTTTTCAACGGCCAGCAACGGAGCGGACAAGAAAGAGGATGCAGCCACCACGGCAGCACCCTCTCCCAAAAATTTACGACGCTCGATTAATTTGTTCATAACTTGTCTATTACGAGAAATTAATTTCTGAATCAACTATGAATCAATCAGTTATCCAATACAAACAGAACCCCAAGTCTCCTCTCCGCCCGTCATCTCTCCGCGACTATTTTTGTCCAAAAAAATGGAGCATTCGGATGGTAATCAATTTGTCCTTATTTTCCGGGCACCGGACATTCTCCCGCAAATTTAATTGCCTCCTCCTCGTAGATGCATCCTGTCATTTCGCCCAGGGAGGTACGGCTGCAGTAGCTGTAACGTTCGAATCCATTGAAGTCTTCCTTCGTGAGCATGTATCCGAATGCATCGTTGGTCAGGCCAAACAGGAAAGGCTGATCCGTGTGCATTTTCCGTTTTACGTAAAATCCGATGTTGGGCAGGGCTTCACCAGGAATGGTAATGATCTGTGCTTTCCCAATGTTCAAGAGGTTCAGTCGGGTAGTAATGGTAGAGAAGTCGTTGTTTTTAGCGAATTCCGCGGCAAGCGGGGAATGTTTCAGGACAAACCTCATCTGTTCGGAATCGATGGGGAATTTGATTGTTTTTGAGGCACAAAAGATGTTTGCATTTTCGTCTGCCTTTGCAGGTTCAATGATTCTCAAAGCTTCGTCCGCCATCAGATTTCCGATCCGGATGCATTCTTCCCAGTTATTATTTTCCTTGCCGTTGTCAATTTTTGGATCCACACGGGTATCGGCGGTCACCATTCCACCCTGGGCACTGTTCATGAAGATCGCCATTCCGCCAACCTTTGATTCCAGTCGGTCGTAGAGCGGTCCTGCCAAATCCGGACTGATCAGTTTGCGGCTGGTTCCCAGAATTTCGGGATGCGTGGCATAATTTACCAGGGTTGCAACGGGCTTACCGGCATTTTTCCCGGACAATGAAATAGCCTGGATAACACCCATCCTTGGATCGTACAATTTGGGCGCATAATAATTGTAGGCAATTTGGCCTTTCGCGATACCAACAGCAGTACGGATGGAGACCGGTTCCAGTTTGGCAACCGCTTCGTTGACGGCATCTGCAATCTGGTGGACACACCAGTCGAGGTATTTCATGTCGGCACCTGTATTGCCTTTCTCATCAGCAAATCCGTAGGCATCCGGACAACTGTGTGCGTGGGTCACCCCAATCAGCACATTTTCCGGAGCAATGCCCTTGATGAGTTTGCGGGATTTGTCACCCAAAAATGCCGGCCATCCGATGTTGTCCACACCGACAATGGCAAATCTGGTGCTCCCTTTTTCCAGAACAAAGGCCCGAACGGTCAGTTTGCCCTGAAATCCGGTAGGCATCTCGGGTGTTCCCATCCCTCCTGAAATCGGGATGAGGTGATCGGGCGTGATGTCACGCATGGCGGCTCCGGCCTTCAGGGTCTGACCCTGAGCAGGAACTAAAAAAAGTGCAAATAAAAGAAGTAATAGTAGTTTCATGATAGTATAAATTTAAACAGTTAATTGAAGAAAAAAGGCAAAATGAGAAAGGCAAAGGGCAAAAGTTAGGGACTCCGAAGATTTGGGGGAAAGATATGAGAAATGAGATATTAGATATTAGATATTAGATATGAGAATTGGGTAATGGGCAAATATGAATAAGTGCGTTCTTTACTTTTGCCTTTCGCCTTTTTACTTTTGCCTTTAGTAGATATATATCGGATTCGTGTAAATCCACGGTAGCCATTCGTCGCCCGGTTTGACCTCCACCTCCAGCCTGTAGGTGCCTTTTGAGAGCGAATGGTCAAAACTGTACTGGTAAAGATCGCCGGCTGAAATATCCACGGTTTTTCCATCCCGGATCAGGGTGAACCTTCCCGGATAGGGTGAAACGGCCGTCAATTTCCGGAGATCACTCACTTTGACTGAATCGCCCATCATCCCTGTCATTTTTCCATCCCGGCCTTCGCCAAAGAAACAAAAACCCGTCGCGTCTGCGAGACTTTTGAAGGCCGTGAAATGGTGGCCCAGAATCAGGTGATGTGAAATATTCGGCACCGTTAGGGTATCCGCAAACAGGTAGTTGACAGAATTGTTGAAGGAGGTCTCGTAGGTGTTGATGATCATCCATTTGAAAATCCATCCGCTCGGATCGGGTTCGTGGAACATCCACCGGTTCAGAAAGGAGACCTTCACCGTATCGATGGGTTTGGTATTGATTCCCATCCATTGTACTCTTCCATCCTTCAGGTAACGGGCCCTGAAATTGATGTTTTCGTGCTCGTCGACTGCAGAGAAACCCACCACATGCCTGTGCATGTTCAGGGAATCCCACCTTGCCAGAATCCTGGTTTGGCGATCGAAAATCGACCTGTAGGCCCAGGCACGGTACCTGGATCCATTGATCAAAAACTCGGTAAGAATAGGAAATGTATTGGTTTTCTCCAGCACATTGGTGTGAAAATTGTAAATTTCCATTCCCTGAAAAAATTGATTGTCCCAGTTGTGCGGAATCTCAGTGTGGGAATAAAAAATCATTCCCCCTTTGTGAACCAGCTGCTTCGAAATCGTATCCTTGTTGATCTTCCAGTCAATGACAGTAGTATCCATCGGCCAGGAGACAAAATCCTCCTTCTCACTTCCCGGTTCTATCAGTACCCCATCATACAATCCTTTGTAGCCTCTTGGAAAGGAGTCGAGGTTGCCGTGGGGATGATCCGTCAAAAAGAGGAAATTGATGTTTCGGAGCTTGGCTGCCGAGACCAAATCATAGAGCGTTCCTTTGCTGTCGTGCGACCAGTAGCTGTGCAGGTGAAGCAATCCCCGGTAGACCTTGAGGCTCGTGGGAAGTTGAACCTCTTTCTTTCGAAGGGAAAAAGCCTCTACCTGCTTTTGAAACTTCGGATAGGTCACAAAACGATGCCACAAGGGTTTGGCAAAAATCACCAGCAACACCAGACACAAAATGACCAGAAAACCCAGCAACAGATTCTTCAGCAGCTTTAGCAGACGCTTCAAGTTCTTCATACCCAATTTAGTTGTTAGTAGCAATTAATTTCGGATTCGCAATTTTGTATGTTGGATTTGAGGGAAAATAATTCACCACAATAGGCACAAAGGACACAATAGAATCTATTTTGTCGATTGGGGTTCTTCACTCTCAACACTCAGTTCTCAATTCTTACCTCTCTTATTTTCCTACAATCCCGGTAAGGTGCCGGATCAGATCCATGGAGTAGTCTCCCATGGTCGGACCAAACCAACCCATCAGTTTCGGTTCATATTCATCCATGTAGAAATACCTGCCGGGAACGATGTAACCGACATAACTACCGTTGAAACTGGAAACCACAGCATCGTAACCACCAACAGCGAGGGCATTTTTAATTTGGAGTGCATACTCCCCGCTAAAATCGGAAGGAGCAGTAATCCATATTAATTTGCCAATCCGAACGGCCTGAAAGAAGACGTTCTTCGGTTCCGGCATCAGTTTTTGGCTGAGCCAGGTTGCCAGATTGATGGTCGTTGTCAAACGAAGGTGATATTCTGGCAAGGTAACCCGCAGCGTAGCAGAAGAGATGGAAGCAGTTTCCTGGTAAGTAATGGCAGGCAGTTTCCGGGACAGACTATCGGCGAGTGATTCGCCAATGTACCTGGCACTTTCAAATCCCTTTCCCTTGCCTGATGGACTTTGGCTACCAATGGATCCGGCACAGAACAGGGCTACCGCATAGGAACTGCCCTCCATTTTTCTTTCCCAGTAACCCGGATAATCACCACTGAATTCCATGTTTCCAGCACCCTGGGTGGTTGCATGAGCAGAGAAGGTACCAATCACTGCCTTGCGTTTGCCTTTCTGATTCACGAGCAGGTAGGAAAAATCATCGTTTTTGGTGCCCAGTTCGCCAATGAACCTGTTTCTGGTCAAGCCGGCGGCATTGAAACTTCCTGTTGAAACAGATGCCCTGGAAAGATCTGCGACGGAAGAGGTGGCTGCCTTGACGATGCAATTCACCATCCATTGTTGAATGGCCGCATTTGCTGCACCCGCAAACTGCTCCCCGATGTAACCGGGTCCCCAGGCACCGATGCTGGAGTGACTGTGGGTGGCAGAGAAGAACAGCTGGTCGCGGGAAATTCCCTTTTCAGCCAGTTGTCCGACCACGAGGTCGATGATGTTCGGTGGCATGATCAGCAAATCTGCTCCAACGAAGACCACCAGTTTGGAACCTGCCTTCAGCGCAACAGAGCGGACAAAAATACTGTCGTGGACCCCAGTGGCCGATTTTCCCTTGCGTGCTCCATAGCCTGCCAGCGGAACCGAGACAAATTTGCCGGCAACCGGGTCGTCTGTGGGATTGTTGACAGTTGGCGTAATGCTTACCTTCGAGAAGCCGGCCAGCAACGAATCGGAAACAGCAACTTCCGATTTTCTGATGCTATCGACACGGGCCATTGTCTTTTTAAAATAGGCAGAGGTAACAAACGGATCCACCTTGACGGAGCCAGTTGAAACTACAAACAAAACGACAAGGAAAACAACGAAAGCCAGAAAAATGTACAAAACCTTTTTCATGGGAGGAAAGTTATTTAACGTGCCAATTTGCCAATGCACCAATGTGTAAATTAAAAAAGAGATTCCACTGTTACCAGGAATCTGACTCATTGGCATGTCAGCAAATTAGCACATGAGCGTTTTATTTCTTAAAAACTACGTTCTTGTCCGAAGTTACGAACATCCTGGTGCACTGGGTAAAATCTGCGCCAAAGGGTGATTTGTATTTGAGCTCCACGTAGAATGCCTTGTACCCAGATTTTGGATAATCTACCTCTACCTGAATGACAGGTTTGTGTGCGGCATTCAATCCAACAAAACCCCATTTTTTGTCACGGAATTCCTGGTTGGGAGAGGTAGTCGTGTAAAGGGAAGCATCCATCAGCTTATCGGCGGTAGTATTCACAATCAGCGTGATCTTGCCGTTTTGCTCAGAAATGCGGTAATCACAGATGGGATATTCCCCTCTGCTGACTGTTGTTCCGAGGAAGGCGCTCAGTGTTGCAAAGGCCCTTTTCTTGTCGCCCAGATCGTGAGCGGCGTTCGGCGTGTAGCAGATGTGGTTGTTACCGGGGATGTCATCGATGTAGTTCTTGACGGCATCGACCGGCCAGTAGGGATCGTTGGTGCCCATGAAGAGCATCTTGGGCATGGTGAGCGATTTGCGGTAGGAATAGGGATCTATCATCTTGACCAGATCGTTGCTTTGGGTAGAACCAAACTGCTGGGCCAGTCCCAACTTTACATAATCCTCGATCTCGATACTGTAATCTCCCCAAACCACTTTGTCGTAAGGAATGTTGACGGGCATGTTCAGCATATCAATTACCATAGGGCCAATGGCGACGACCCGGGGATCGTTGGCCCCGGTCAGCCAGGTTGTCCAGCCTCTTTTGGAAGCACCGGAGACCACGAAACCCTTGATTTTTTTGTGAATTTTATTTTTTGCAAACTCCTGCATGATGTCCATGGCGCGCACGGCACTCTTGGTCATAGGAAAGAGCAATGGCCAGTTGAAGTCATGGTCTTTCTGGTAGTTGTGCAGGGTATAGGAGATCAGTGCATCTTCGGTCAGATTGTCATACAACGGCTGGTTGGGAACCTGCCAGATGACCGCAATGAGAGTCTTGTTGACTTTGCACATTTTCCCAAATTCGATGGCAAGGTCATCCTTAAAGTTATGAGAGTTTGGTTTCTCGTTCTTGTTGCTCCCCCCTGTGATAAACAGCAGTGCCCTGTCGTAGTTGAGTTCATCCGGAACCATCAGCATCAGGTCGTGCGTCCAGTGTATTTTTTGCCAGGTTTGGGAAGTAAATTCGATCCGGTAATAGGTCATTCCCTCCCCTTTTTGTTGTTCCTTCAGTTCCCATTTGAAGGAGGTGTCACCATTGTGAAGATAGGCCTGAAGGGCAGTTTCCGGGGTAATTGCTTTTTTTGCCACGGAAATACCCGGCTGGAAAAGCACAAATGTGAATAAAATCGAAAGCAGTAAAATTTTCATCTGAAATTGTTTGTTTTAATAAACAACCGGACGTCTTCTTCCATTCGCGCCCTTGGGAAGCAAGAACAACGAAGACGACAGTCATTTGATTTGGAATACTAAAGTAGTTAATTGTTAATCAAGTAGTTACAAAAAACAAAATGAAAAACTAATGGAATCGAATATCCGATTAAAACGGATCAATCACAAATGAATGTCCGTTAATAAATGTTAAGATATTGGAATCAAAAAAGATATAAAAAAGCCATGAAGCCTGATTGATTCAATCGGTTGCTCCATGGCTTTAATTTATTTAAAAATCAGGAATGTTTACTGGATAAGCCACATGCTTGAGTATTCAGTATCCCCTTTGTCCATTTTGGCCACAGCCGCCTGATAATTTGCCGCATTGTTTGACATTTCAGTTTGAGGATACCTGAAACGCAACGGGAACAAATACAATCCGCTGATCAGCTCGCCGTTTGACTCGAAGGCAGGAAGCCTGGTTCTTCTGTGATCTGCATAAGCTTCAACGCCCATCAGGAAGTTGCCCAGCCATTTCTGCAAGGCAATCTTAGCCAGCTTCTGGTTGGTGGTTCCGTTGGTTGGGAAGGCAGCCTTGGCATTGTTGAAATAGGTACCCGGAATGGTGAGACCCCAGCGGGTGAAGGAGAGTGCAACCCCATTCTTGTAATAGGTTTCTGCGGTAGAAGAGGTGATGTAACCCTTCACATTGGCCTCTGCCAGCAAAAACTGTACCTCATCTGCCTGCAGTATGACTGCTTTCAGGAGCGCATTTGAGTTTTCGTTCAGCAGTTTGGAGAACTTGGATATCTTGTAATTGAAGATGGTGGTTGGAAAGTCATAGCTTCCATTGGCTGCGAGCACATTTTCATACATACCGGCGGTATAACCGGCATAGAGTGTAAGTGAATCGACAATGAATTTGGATCCACCCCTGATTCCTGCATTGGTCCTGTCGATGTACTCCCAGGTAGAAGAATAGGTGAAACCATTCGGGTCTGTGGTAGCAACAGATGTTCCATTTTGAGCAGGAACGTTGGTCCAGGGTTTCTCGATCGGGGCCACCCAAACTTTCAACCTGTCATCGTTCAGTACCTTCAAACTGTCCACAAGAGTCTTGCTGGGTCGGAAGATCATGAAGTTGTCGCTATAGCCCATGTAGGAATTACCCATTGGCCACGAGTAGGTTACATCACCAGGAAGATAGGCGATGGAGGCATTGTCTGTCACAGCGCTCATCAATGGAAGGGCAGCCACGGTGGCAATTTCGTTGGCGGCATTGGGATAGTTCTTGCTGGCCCTCATCAACAATCTAAGGCGCAGGGAATTGGCAAATTTGATCCATTTTGATTTATCCCCGGCATACATGATGTCGTAGGTTTTGTCGATCGTTTCCGTGCTGGCCGTCAGTAAGGTGGTGGCATCCTTCAAATTCTGAATCAGGGCAGGATAAATGCTCTTCTGATCGTCAAATTTTGGGAACAGGATACCATCTTGTCCGCGCAAACCCTCTGTATAGTACATGTCACCATACAAGTCTGTCAGGGTAGACCAAAGCAAAGATTTAAAAATCAGGAAGATACCTTCATAACCTTTTAATCCCAGGTTGTGAACATCGGTAATGGATGCCTGAACCAATTTGATGGGAGTCGTAAAGCCGTACAGGTCACTGTTCGGTTTTGGGAAATTCCGGTAGGTATTGTCGTCGGAGTTTCTGTTTCCCTGCATGTATTGAACCGTCGTAGCAAGCTGGCGGTTTCCGGCTCCACCTTCATAGCTGTAGGCGAAAGCCGACTGCTGGATGATGGAAGAAAGTAACAAATTTGGAGTCGCAGACTCGATCGCATCACGCTTTTGTAACAGCTCATCCTGTCTGAGCAGCTGTTTTTCACAGGCTGTTAAGGCAAAGAGTGTCAGGAGTAATATTGATATCTGTTTTTTCATTTGTTTATATTTTATTTTATAATTGCCAAATGGAATAGCCACAAAATCATTTTCGGCTGATATTGAAATTGCCTCGTGGCTATTTCATGTTTGCAAATAATTTAAGCATTAAAAATCAAACGATACTTTGAAACCATAGGATGCAATGGAAGGAAGTGCCTTACCGACGATACCCTGGTTGACACCGATGCCTTCGAAGGCAGATTCCGGATCAACATATTTGTCTGCTGCATTCCATTGGAAAATATTCCTGCCTACAAATCCAACCACGATGTTCTCAATTTTGTATTTGGAAGTGTATTTGTTTGGTATCGTATAATCAATAGTGATCTCTTTCACCTTAAAGTTGGTCGCATCACGAAGCAGTGATTGCGGGAAACTCCAGTATTGTGCACCAAGGATCAGACCTGGCAGGCCATAGAATGTCTGCAGCGGATCTGCACCATTGACGATGTAATCTGCATCATTTGCAGGATTACCTCCGGGTTTCAGCCAGACGCCCTTGAAGTAGCAGGCGTCAGAGATGGCAACAGGCGTACCGTATTTGGCATAGGTCGAAACGAGAGAAGCCTGTTGGGCATAAGGCATCTTGCTGGCATCGGGCCAGGGCAAACCACCCGTGGCTGCATCACGTCCACCAACGGTATAAGGGTTGGGACCATTTACCTTGTCACCAATGGTCAGCAGGGAGTGACCGTCTGTAACTGCGCGACGTTCAATGTCTGAGATGTATTTACCACCTTTCCTGAAACTTCCGACGATACCCAGGGTAAAGTTTTTCCATTTCAGTGAAGTGTGTGTGCCAAGGATGAAATCAGGATTGTAGTTGCCAATCGATTTTCTGTCCTTCTCGAGGTTGGAATATTGCCATTCACCGCTGTTTGTCAGAACGTACATACCGGCATACTTACTGGTTGATGGCATTTGGGTAAATACATTGTGTGCCCACATGGTACCAATGGTCTCACCAACGGCCAGTCTCAGGTCGATGTTGGGTCCGTTTCCGTAGAAAGTTTGGCCTGTTGGGACATAGGCAGCAGAGAGTGCTGTAATTTTTGAGGTTACCTGACTAAAGTTGAAACCGATTTCCCAGTTCCAGTCCTTTGTGCGAACTGGTACAAAATTCAGCGATGCTTCGTAGCCATTGGCTTCGACAGTACCGACGTTTGTCAACATACCGCCGTATCCGATACCGGGCGAAGTTGGAATCTGGCCCTGCTGGTTTTCGTGGATTTTCTTGTAGACAGTAAACTCACCCGAAATCCGGTTTTTTGCCATGGAGATGTCGAAACCACCTTCGTAGGAGGTTGTGACCTCAGCCTTGATGTTTGGATCGACCAGTGAACCACCGATGTTGAGGATTTTTGTGCTTCCATAATCAATTGGGGCAAAGCTGAAGGTATTGTTACTTCTGGGAGTTCCGATACCGTGACCAACCTGTGCAACACCTGCCCTTAATTTCAGCATGTTGATTACTTCAGGAAGTTTGAAGGTGGTAGAAGGCAACCAGCTCAGGGATGCAGATGGGTAGAAGTGGTGGTTTTTGTCTTCTTCCAGGATTCCGCTCATGTCATAACGACCGGAAAGGTCCATGAAGATCTGGTTGGCAAAACCAACCTGACCCGTGAGGTATCCGCTCTGTGATTTTCCGATTCCCCAGCTGCTGCTGGTTGAAAGCGTTCCGGCTACTGCATTGCCAAGAGAATAATCATTGACCCTGACGAGTTTTTCTGCATTGCCTGCATAGCTGTATGAATTGCTGTAGGCATAGTTGTAACCTGCAGTGGCATTGGTGGAAAATCTGCCAAACTCCTTGTTCCAAATAAGCATAAGGTCATTTTGTACGCTCAGCCCGTTGCCCTGGGTTACAGAATATTTTCCGTCACGCTGGTTGCTGTCAACAAAGTCCTTTGCCCTTTTGTATTCGTAATTGTCTCCGCTGTAGTCAATACCTGTACGGGCCATCACCTTGAGTGGTTTTATAATTTGCCATTCCAGCTGAGCTTTTCCGAAGAAGTTGTCTTTCCGGTAGGTATTGATTTCAGAATAGGCATACATGTATGGATTGTCAAGCATAGGTGTTCCGTCGGGCTTGTAATAGGGAGCATTCTGAAGTTGTCCGGTAAAACCTTTTTTCCAGACTGTTTGCATCTCCTTGATAGGCTGAAGGGAGGCCAGGAAATCCATGGTCAACTCCTCAATTACCTGACTGTTGGCAGAGGTCTTGTTGGGCGTAAATTGTCCCATGTAGTTGCTTGTCACAGAAAGTTTCACCTTCGGCGTGATGTTGTACTCAGCACTCAGGCTGGCATTCATACGGTCCGTCTGGTTGTTGGGCATGACACCGATGTTAGACATTTTCCCAAGAGAAAAACGGAAGGCCCCCTCTTTGTAGTTTCCTGTCACACTGACATTGTAGTTCCTGGTTGCACCGGTCTGCATAAACTGCTGCAAACGGTCTTCCTTGGTAGCTGCAAACAGCTTGGTTTCTACACGTTGCGTCAGGGTATTGTACTGGTCAACGGTGGCAGTGGTGAAATCAGAGAATTTTGCACCCCAGTCATAACCTGATGAGTAAATGGAAGAAGCACGGATACCATCTCCGTAAAGTTGCTGGGTTGCAAAGAAGTTGTAAGGTTTGTCCCAAACGATGGAAGTATTGACAGATACACCGATGCCGGCTTTTCCGCCTTTCCCTGATTTGGTTGTGATCATGATGACACCGTTACCTGCAGCAGACCCGTAAAGGGCACCTGCACTGGCACCTTTCAAAATGGAGATGCTGGCAATATCTTCCGAGTTCAATTGGGAGAGCAAGTTGCCAAAGTCGGCACCATTCCTGTTGTCTACGGAGGTGGTTCCTACGGGAACACCGTCAATAACAAAGAGTGGCTGGCTGGATGCAGTGGATGAAGATAGGTTCAAACTTGTGGCACCACGAATGGTCACGAATACGGAACCATTCGGGTCGGTACTGGAGTTCGTGAAATTAACCCCGCTGACACGACCATCCAAAGATTTAATCACGTTGGAGTTGGCACCCTTGGCCAGTTCTTCCGACTTCACTTCTGAAACGGAATAGGCCAGCGACTTCTTTTCCCTGGATATACCGAGCGCTGTTACCACCACTTCGTCCACACCAATGGTGCTGGAAGCCAAGGCTACGTCAATTTTTCGCTGGGTTCCTATGGCCAGCTCCTTCGTTTTCATTCCCACGAAGGAGAATATCAACGTTGCATTGGCAGGGGCTGACAAGGAAAATTTTCCATTTATATCGGTCACAGTACCAGTTGTCGTTCCTTTTACTACCACACTGACACCGGGTAACGTCTGACCAGTATCATCCTTGACACTACCTGTGACAATATTTTGAGCAAACAGGCTGCTTGATACAACCATTAAGATGCACAAAAACATTGCTTTAAGCATTTTTCTCTTCATCATAAATAATTTTTATTAGTTGTAATATTTGAAATACTTATTTTTTGCCTGAAGGAACAGGGTAAACTGAACATCTACCCTGTTCCTGAATTTGTTTAAGGAGCAACTTCAAAATACAGATTCAGTGCGAAATTGGGCTTTCCTACCTGTCCAGGAGGAGGTACAGCCGATACAAAGATGTTCGCAATCATTTGGGTGTCCGTCAATGAGGTAATGATACACTCACTTGAGAAATCCAATATTCCCAGGAATCCACCCTTGGTGAAACTGATGGTGGTCACACCAGGATAACTCACCGAACCGGCTGAGACTCCGTCAGGAGATGTCGTGATGGTGAAATTCTTGTTTTCATTGATGGTAAATGTTGCACCGGCAGGCGTGGTGAATGGTTTGGCATAGGTCAGTCCGGAACCACCTGCGTTGCCAATATTCGGTACTCCGTTCAATGCACAATAGATATAGCCTGCAAAGATTCCTCCGCCATTGGGATGAATGGTAAGTGTTCCGTCAGCCTTGAATTCGAAGGTATCGTTGTAAACCGCACCCAATCCAACTGCAGAAAGAATGTTTCCTGGATAAGATTTGTAATTCGGGGCAAATGTGGCTGTCGCGTAGTTGATCAGGAAGGTCGGAGCACCGACGGCAATCCTCCATTTCTTGCTGCTTGTGGAACCTGCTGATCCACCGGTAAGTAATTGCATCTTGGTTTTTGGCGGAATGGTAACTTTGTTGGTCACAGATGTTGAACCACCCGGGCCAATGATGGTGAGGGTTACCGTATAGTCTACTCCATAGGAAGAGTAAGAATGTACAGGGGCATGTAGTGTATTGATGTAACTTCCATCCCCAAAATCCCATTCATATTTGCTGTCGTTGGTAACCTGGGCAATAAATGTAACCGTGTTGCCTGTGACAGAGTAAGTAAAGGATGCAGTTGGTAGTGGAGTCTCTTTTTTACAGGCGATTGCAAGAATCAACCCTAAAAAAAGCAAGCTGGCTAATTTGAATTTTTTCATAGAGGAAACATTTTAATTTAATTACTTACAAATCAGTTTTAATTTGAAAATCGTATAATTAATATTTATTGATTTTTAGGTTAATAATTGCAAGCGAAATAGGCAGACTTCTCAACAAAAAACGGCGGGACAGTGATTTTCTACCCCGTCACGAATAACAAAAGTTAACTATTTGGATTAAAACAACACAATATTAGTTAAAAATCCTTAACAGATGATATTTTGCGGAAATATTTTAAATTATTTGCCAAACATGCAATAAAACATAACAAAAGGTTAAAATCTCATTATAATGCAAAATTAAATATTCGACTTTTTCTTTTGGAAGGTCTGTAAAATTCAGATTCAAATCTGGGGCAAGCATCCGTACCATGCCTGACATCGCCTCTCAAAAGACCAAAACCATGGATGCAAAAATTAATTAACCATCAAAATATCTGATGTTTGCAAAAAATGTACACTCTGAAAAAAAACAAAATTCATCCCTTGCCCCGATTAGCAAGCAAAACAGGGCAAAATTGGCACCTGACCCTGGTCATTTTTCTTTCTTGAAAACAGACTTTTTGATTGTTTGGTTAGAAAATAGAAAACGGAGCAATGGATGTTCGCCATTGCTCCGTTTTGCACCTTCCGGCTCTGCCCTGGAAACTAATTGCCCTTTCTGACTGGCAGTGCACTCATCTCAAATTTCAAGACGCCTCCATGGGAAATCTGACTGTGCCGCAATCTGAAATTTGGGAGCATCTTGCCATTGAGCCATATTTTGGACACAAACCTGTTTTGAGGAGAATAATTTTCTGTCTGCACTTGCAATACCTGGTCACCCAGATGAATGGTGGCACTTTTAAACAATGGTGCAGTCAGTTCATAATAATCCGAACCCGCCATCGGGTATAAACCCAGCGAGGCAAAGAGGTACCACGAGGAGAGCGTGGCACCGTCGTCGTTCCCGTCCACTCCCTCGGAGTTTACATCGTATTTGCGATCGAGTATCCAGTTGCACCATTTCTGGGTCAGGTCAGGCCTGTGCGCCTCATTGAAAAGAAAGGCAGCGTGAATATCCGGCTCATTCCCGTGCCAATAGTAGCATCCAGGATTCCAGCTGCACATTGTCGGATCCGACTTTTCAAAAAAATCTTGAGTTCCCTGACAAAATTTTCAGATCCGCCGAAAAGAGAGATCAGACCCTCCGGATCGTAAGGCACAGCAAACCGCCATTGAAGGGCACTTCCCTCCACATAGTCCTTCGTGTAGACCCCGTTGGAATCGAAATAGGAAAGTCTGAGCGGATTAAATTTCCTGGAAAAGGCACCCTTGGTATCCTTCGACTGAAAATACCGGGTGGCCGGGTTCCAGATATTCCTGTAAAAATCGGCGTGTGCACGAAACAACTTCGCATCCTCCCTGTATCCCAGTGAATCAGCCAGAATGGCAATGGCATGATCGGCCCAAGCATATTCCAGTGTCCGCGAAACCGCCTTGTCCATCAGGTCAGTGGGGCAATAGCCATATTTATTGTATGCCTCGATACCGCTTCTCCCTCCGAACCTGGATCCTTTCGGTGTTGGATGGAGTGCCAGGAATTTCATCCCTTCATAGGCACTTTTCACATCAAAATCACGAATTCCCTTTTGATAAGATTCCGAAATGACCATATCGGCAGGAGAACCCAGCATGGATCCTGTATATCCGTTGCCGGAAGGCCATCTTGGCAGATAACCTCCCTGCTCCTTCATCTTCAGCAGGGAAACAATCATGTCGCGCTGCTCTTGGGGTGCAATTAGTATAAAGAGCGGATGCAGCGTACGAAAAGTATCCCAAAGGGAGAGATCCGTGTAGTAATGGAAACCTTCGGCCTTGTGCACGGCCTTATCAAATCCAAAATATTCGCCGTTGACATCCTGAAAAAGAGTTGGCATCTGAAATGAACGGTAGAGTGCGGTATAAAAAATTGTTTTCCCCTTTTCATTTTCAAACTCAGGTTGCAGCAGCGACAGCCTCTCTTCCCATCTTGACTTTGCAGCTTCCACCAGCGTCTCAAAAGATTGACCATTGGTCTCCGTTTCAAGATTGAGCCTGGCATTGGCCAGACTGACGTGCGAAATTCCCAAGCGAAGTCCGATGGATGAGTTGCCGGTACCAAAAGCAAAATCGACACCCAGATTTTTGCCTGTTCCCTTCCGGGGATCAGCCAGTGCAGTCACGCCATCCCAAATAGTTGCCTTGGAAAACGGCCGGTCAAAACGGGCAAAGAAGTAGACTTTGATGCCACCATACCTGCCCGAAAAGGTGCCGAAGGTCCTCACCTCCCCTTCCAGTTCCGAGTTGTTCGAATTGATGGAGACACTGCCTCCTTCTACCTTTTTTTCGCCCAGAATGCTGCAAATGTCCAGAAGCAGGTGGGGCTCCTTTGCTCCCGAAAAGGTGTATCTGTGAACCCCCGTACGCTGGGTCGCCGTCAGCTCCGCCAACACTGCAGGATCATTCAGCTTCACGGCATAGTAGCCGGGAAAAGCCCTTTCATCCGCGTGGCGGTATGCCGAAAATTTTCCTTTCATGTAGTCGGTCCAACCATTCTCCCCGGAGGCCGGAATGACCCTGAAATGGCCTCCGTCAGTGGCTCCGGTGCCACTGAGACGGGTATGGCTGAAACCGATGATCCTGTCATCGGGGAAATAATAACCCGAAGTATTCATCGCTTTTTTGCGGAAGACGGAGGATTCCGTATCCGGACTCAGCCTCGCTACGCCAAAAGGCAGGGAAGCACCCGGAAAATTGTTGGCACACACCCAAAAGTAGCCCCCCGTACCAATGAAGGGAGAGACACTACGACCCAACTTCCCCGGTTCAAAAGAGGTTTTCAGTTCCCCAAAGGATTGGTTGTTCCGGTAGGTAAAATAGGCATACAGGGAGGTTAGGCCAATGATTCCAGCCAAAACCAGCAGACCCGCGACAAGCAAGAATCGTTTCAATATTTTTTTCCACATGGCTAATAATCTTTAGTTCAATATTTTAAAATGATACTTACCGGAACTAACCTGAAAAATTACTTTACCCTGCTCCTTGCCTATGTAACTGAAATTTTCGGAATGGAGCAGGGTACTTCCACTCTCCGTCACCTGTTTGGGATCGCCGCAGGGGAAATGGACCAAGGCAGATGAATTGACAGGTATTTCAATCTCCATGTCAAGTGCATCCGCATTTTTCTTCCAGCAGGAAGCTATCCATCCATAAACTGAATGATAAGAGGCATTTGCATAGGTCAATTCATTGTTCACAAATGGAGCAATCACAAAGCAGGGTTTTCCTGGATGGGCCGGATCAGGGGCAATCCCCGCCAGGGAAGTAAAAAACCAGGCGATGACACTACCGTACATCGGATGCGAATGTGAGCTTGCCCCATCCCAGTTTTCCCATAGGGTGGTGGCATCTTTGCCCAGGATGTAATTTCCGTAACCGGGAAAATCCTTTTGGTTCATCAACGTATAGGCCAGGTCGGGTCGGCCGTTTTCCGTCAGCACCTTCAGGAGCAAAGGGGTGGCCAGGATACCCGTATCGAAATGATATTTTTGCTCTTCCAGCAATTTCAGCACGGTGGCAAAGACTCGTGCCCGATCCCGATCCCGTACGATGCCGAAAGCCAGCGGAAAAATATTGGCCCCCTGTTTCCCATCGAGGTAGCAAGCCTGCTCCCGGTTGTAAAATCTCCTGTTGATGTGGTTCCGGATGGACTCTGCCAGATTTTCAAAGTACTTCTGGTCCTGAAGATTTCCCAGTGTGGCTGCAATTTTCGACATCAACATGGTAACATGAAAATAATAACAACTGTTGACCAGTTCCGGGGAGAGTTTGATCTTTTCGGGGGTGGCCCAATCACCCAGGCACCATCCCTTTGGCTCTTCCCTGACGACGATTCCTGCGGAATCACAACGCGTGCCAAGGTAGGTAACCCACTGCTTCATCCCTTCATAATGGTTCTCCAGCAGGGATTTGTCGCCATAAAAACGGTAATAGGCCCAGGGCATGATCACGTATCCGGATCCCCAGGCGGGTCCGCCTCCACCGCCGCCAAAGGGGACCGTGTGGGGCACATAGCCGGTTTTGTGATTCCGGGCGTCCTCCATGTCGAGAAACCATTTCCGGTAAAAGGTGGTCAGGTCGAAATTAAAGAGGGCCGATTCGACCGCCACCTGGCCATCGCCGGTGTAGCCCAGCCGTTCGCGGTGCGGACAGTCGCTGCTGATGCTGCCGTGAAGATTTTCGAGCTGGGTACGCAGGTAATTGTCATAAATCTTGTTGAAAAGCGGATTTGAACAGTCGAAATGACCAGCACCTGCCACATCCGTATGCACCACTTTGACCACCAGATCATCCGTCGAAGGCTGGTATTTCAATCCGCTGACCTCGATCTGACGGAATGCGTGCCAGGTGAATCGGGGTTCATAGAATTCATCCCCGCCCCCCTTCAAAATATAGGTATCCACCTGGTGGTAATCCCTGCCAAGCTCCTCGATGTACCGCAACCTGACCGTATCGCCCCGGTCGCCGTGCAATTTTATGTTGACCCAACCGGAGATCATCTCCCCGGCATCGAAAAGAGAGCTTCCTGTTTCATTTTTTTTCAGGAAAACAGGCTTGATGGTGCGGATGACCCGATCCGGAGGAGCCAGCTGGGAGTTCAACTTCCCGGCAGGAGCCTTCACTTCCACGGCATACTGCCAGTGGCTGTCATCAAAACCAACTGTGTTCCAGCCTGTTAATTCAAGCCTGGCATCGTAGTACTCCCCAGTAAATATTCCGTCGTGCAAAAGAGGTCCCGTAGTCATTTTCCAGCTTTTATCGCTGCAAACGATCTGCCTGCCGCCATCGCGGTAGTTGATTTCCAGTTGAAGGATCAGACGCGGGGTGTTGTACCAGAGGCAACCCTCGGCGGTTCTGTCCCGCTGATTGTACCATCCGTTGCCCAGTACTATCCCGCACACATTACCGGCAGTTTTCAGCATCCCGGTTACGTCGTAGGTATTGTAAAGGACCCGTTGCCGGGATTGATCGTCGTGAAAGTAGATCAGCTTCTGCAACTTCCGGGTATCAAAATTGGTCTGGGCAGGTGCCAGAACCTGATCTCCCACCCTTGCCCCGTTCAGGTAAAGTTCGTAGAACCCCAGTCCGCATACGCGGATTCGTGCCGACTGAATTTCTGCCGGAACAAGGAATGCCTTCCTGAACCAGGGTGCCGGGCCCGTTGCGGTGGAATCGGGAAACCGGTCCTCGCCGGCACCGATCCATTTGGCCTGCCAGTCAGAGGCATTCAGGTACCCCATCTCCCAGGAGGCGATGGGACTCCAGGCGGAGCCATTCCCCTCCCCATCCCATACCCTGACTTTCCAAAAGAGTTTCAAGCCTGATTTCAGGGGTTTCCCCCGATAGGGGATGTGACCGGTTTCGCCCGAAGTAATTTTACCGGTATCCCAGTAATTGCCCTTGTCGACGGAAAGGTCGGCCTCCCGATCCGAAACCAGGATCCGGCAGGCACTCTGTTTCTGGCTTCTTTCCGGTGATTTGAGCGTCCATCCCAATTGCGGGGACAAAATATCAATGCCCCGCGGATTGGTGAGGTTTTCACATTTCAGCTCATTCACCGTAAGAATGGAACTCTCTTTGCCTTCAGCCGGGAGGTTGGTCGCGGCAGCGAGCAGGTAGCAGGTCACAATAGACAAAAATGCCAGTACCTTCATGAGGAGATTCGTTATTTGAGGTGTGTTGACAGCTTTGGTTGCTGTTTGGATTCGGGATTCAAATTTATAAAAAATACAGTGAGAAACCGATTATTTTCGTCCGGATAAGGGCGGTGTTTGCCGTTCCGGGCAGCACAGGAAGAGCATCAACCATATTGTCTGAAAATTTGAGACAATTATCAGAACAAAAATCGATACACCTCCGTATAAAAAAGAGCATTTGGAAAGCCTGAAATTTGCTTTTTGTCATCGGGATTATAGCAAAAATGGCTAATATTGGCAAAGGGATCAAATCAGGGGAGTCTCTACCAGCCTGATCGTGCAGGCAAGGAAAATTGATTGTACAGGCGAATTTTTATTCGCCGGTTGGAGGAAAAAATTAAATTATATACCAATACGACTATGGCAGATCTTAGAACAAAATTTATGGGGGTTGAATTAAAAAATCCCATTATCCTGGGGGCTTCGAGCCTTGTGGAAGATCTTAATGCAATCAAAAAAATCGAACGTGCAGGAGCAGCGGCAATTGTGTACCGCTCTCTATTCGAAGAGCAGATCAACCTGGAACAGATTCAGCTCGACGAGCAGGTAGGGGAATACAGCTACCGGAATGCAGAGATGGGGAGCATTTTCCCGGAAATCAAGCACAGCGGGGCCGGAGAGCATCTGTACAACCTCACCAAGCTGATCAAGAATGTCAGCATCCCCGTGTTTGCCAGTCTGAATGCAATTTATGACCAATCGTGGGAGGACTACGCCGTTCAACTGGAAAAAACAGGTGTGGCAGGTCTTGAGCTTAATTTCTACGACGTTCCGACAGATGCGGCGGACGACAGTTCGAAGATTGAAGCGCATCAAATCCAGATATTGAAGAAATTAAGGAAGTTGGTGAAGATTCCCATCAGTGTGAAACTCTCTCCCTTCTACGCCAATCCCGTCAATTTCATTTCGCAGGCCGACAAGGCGGGAGCCGACGGCATCGTCATCTTCAACCGTTTTTTCCAACCCGAGATCAACATCGACAATGAAGAGTTTTTCTTTCCGTTTGACCTCACGCACGACAAGGATTACCAGATCACGCTGCGGTTCGCAGGCCTGCTCTATGGGAACATCAAGGCCGATATCTGCGCTAGCAGGGGCATTGCAGACGGGAACGATGTGATCAAGATGGTGTTGGCAGGTGCCAGTTCGGTACAGGTGGTTAGTACGGTGTACAAAAACAAGGCAGAACACATCACCAAGATGCTGGAAACACTGGAAGAGTGGATGGATCTCAAGGGCTACAAGACCCTGGACGACTTCAGGGGAAAACTCTCCATGAAGTCGAGCAGGGAGCCATATGCCTACAGGAGGGCCCACTACGTGGACATCCTGATGAAATCTACGGAGATTTTTAAAAAATACCCAATGGTCTGAAACACAAAAACCCGGTGCTTCCGGGTTTTTTTATGCCCTTTTTCGACGGCTAACCGAAGGAACGCTGGGAAGAACGGGCTACAACAAACCAAATCNTGCAAAATATGACAAAAAACATATTTAGCCTCTTGGATGCTCAGGATGAATGATTTAATTTAGTAGTACAGAAGCCGGTATATTTTTAACTTTTTTAAATCTTACCGCTATGGACTCACTGCACAATCGAATTGTAGCGCTGGCCGATCTCCACGGCCGCACCAGGGAGAGCCTTTTACCCATCCTGCAAGGCGTCGTAGAATACGAGAACTACCTTTCCCAACGATCGATGGTCGAAATATCACGGGAACTCGATCTGCCCGCTGCCGAAGTATACGGCACAGCCACCTTCTACTCCTTTCTGGAGCACAGGAAGATGGGAAAATTCACCATACGTGTCTGCAAGACCATCTCCTGTTCGATGATGGGCAAAAACCAGATTTTGCTCGCCATCAAGGATATGCTGAAAATCGAAATCGGCCAGACCACCCAGGACGGCAGGTTCAGCCTGGTGGAGACCAACTGCCTGGGCTGGTGCCACAAGGCTCCGGCCATGGTGATCAACCACGAGGTATATACCGAACTGACTCCTGAAAAGGTGCGGGAAATTCTGAGCGACTACCTTAAAAAAGAGCTGTAACCCGCCTTCCCCATCGAAAATCCAAAATCGATTTCAATTGCAGGAAAGCCGGGAAGGATACAACGTTGTTTTTAGGCTGAATTCTTTAAATCTTTTGGCAATGATTGAGCAACATCTTCTATTGAAAAGGGTCGACTTTATTTTTGTTCAGGATACCGATTGGGAGAAGATCCTGCAAAAGTCGATCCAACGGCCGAAACAGGAGTTGATCAACGAGCTGATCAGTTCCGAACTGAAAGGGCGGGGCGGAGCAGGATTCCCGACAGGGTTAAAATGGAAATTGACCTCCGAAGTCGAAGGCAGCGAAAAATATGTGATCTGCAACGCGGATGAAGGAGAGCCGGGCACCTTTAAAGACAGGGAAATTCTGACACGCGTGCCGTATAAAGTTTTGACCGCGATGGCTGTCTGCGGATTCATCGTCGGAGCCACCAACGGCATCATCTATTTGCGCGGGGAGTACCAATTTCTCGAAAAACCGCTCAAAGAGGCGATCAACGAATTCAGCTATTTCTGCAAAAAAATCAATCTTGACTTCGCCATCCGGGTCTTTATGGGAAGCGGAGCCTACATCTGCGGAGAGGAGACAGCGCTCTTCGAATCACTGGAAGGTAAACGCGGCGAGCCACGTAACAAGCCACCATTTCCTTCCGTGAGTGGCTACAGGAACAAGCCTACCGTCATCAACAACGTAGAGACGCTGGCCCACACCTACACCATCTTCAAATACGGAGCCAAGAAATTTTACGATCTGGGAGTTCAGTATTCGCGGGGTTCGAAGCTGTTTTCCGTTTCCGGGGATACCCCCAAACCAGGCATTTACGAACTGGAACTGGGGATGAGCCTGCAGGATTTCGTGGATGAATTCGGCGATGGGGACACCAAGGCGGTGCAGGTTGGCGGCGCCTCGGGATTCCTGGTTCCGCGCAAAAAATTCAGCGAAACGGCCATTGGCTACCAGGGGAAACTGATTGGCATCTCCCTGCCTACCGGCGGATCGATGATGCTTTTCAACAGCTCCCGTTCGATGTACAACCTGTTGGACAACTACCTTGAATTCTTCCGGGAGGAGTCGTGCGGACAATGCACGCCCTGCAGGATCGGTTGCCAGCAGTTACTGGCCGGCATCAAGGCCGTCAAGAAGGGAGATCGTCCGGCTCCCTATCTCGACAAACTGCTAAAACTTAGCGAAACAATGCAGTTCACTGCCAAATGCGGACTGGGCCAGTCTGTGGCCAACTCATTTGCCTCCATCGTGGAGAATTTCAGGGAGGAAATGATCTACTAAAGAAGGATAAAGGATAAAGGCAAAAGGATAAAGGCAAAAGTTAATCGAAAATCCAAAATCGAAAATCATGTCAGACACCATTCACATCACGATCAACGGAATGCCGGTAGAGGTCGAAGAGAATACGGTTATTTTGGATGCCGCAAAAAGGATCAACGTGGTCATTCCGACCCTCTGCTACCACCAGGATATCTGTGTAGCCGGCAATTGCCGGGTTTGCCTGGTGGAGGTGACGGGTCAGAAGCGGTTGGCAGCAGCCTGTGCCACTCCCTGCGAGGAGGGAATGGACATCCTGACCAACAGTCTGAAGGTGAGAAACTGCAGGAAGCACATCATTGAACTTTTGCTGTCGGAGCACCATTCCGATTGTACCAAATGTTACAAAAATGGCAAGTGCGAACTGCAATTCCTTGCCTCCGAATACAAAATCATGACCCAGGACTTCATCGAGCTCTACGATGAGAAATTGCATACCATCGATAACTTCTCCCCCAGCATCGTAAAGGACGACAGCAAGTGCATCCGCTGTCAGCGTTGCGTGCGGACCTGCGAGGAGTTGCAGGGGGTCAACGCACTCTCGGTGGCCTACAAGGGTCACAGGATGAAGATATCCACCTTCTACGAGAAATCGATGAATGAAGTGGTCTGCACCAATTGCGGACAGTGCGTGAACCGCTGCCCCACAGGTGCACTGGTAGAGAAAAACTACATCGAAGAGGTATGGGAGGCCATTTCCAATCCGGAGCTGCACGTGGTGGTACAGACGGCACCCGCAGTAAGGGTTGGGCTGGGTGAAGAACTGGGTTATCCGGTTGGGAACAGCGTCACGGGCAAGATGGTGGCTTCACTGAAAAGACTGGGATTCGATGCCGTGCTGGACACCGATTTTACAGCAGATCTGACCATTCTGGAAGAGGGATCCGAACTGCTGCACAGGTTGAAAAGGGCGCTGGTCGACAAGGAAGCGGATGTACCGCTGCCGATGGCCACNTCCTGTTCGCCCGGATGGATCAAATACATAGAGCACATGTACCCCGAGTACTTGCCCAATTTGTCAACCTGCAAATCCCCGCAGCAGATGTTCGGGGCACTGCTGAAAACCTATTATGCCAAGGCACGCAACATAGATCCCAAGAAAATAGTCTCGGTCTCGGTGATGCCCTGTACGGCCAAAAAATTTGAGGCCTCCCGACCCGAGATGCACGGAAGCGGCTACCGCGATGTGGATTACGTATTGACAACCCGCGAACTGGCCATCATGATCAAACAGGCCGGGATCAATTTTGCCCAGCTGGAAGAGATGGAATTCGACCGTCTGATGGGAGAATCTACAGGCGCAGCTGTGATTTTCGGTGTGACAGGAGGCGTGATGGAGGCGGCTCTCCGCACCGTGTACGAGATCGTTACGGGCAGGGAAATACCGTTCGACAATCTGGCCGTTCTTCCCATACGGGGAATGGAGGGAGTCCGGATGAGCAGTGTGAAAATTGAAAATCCGCTCGAAGAATATAAATTTCTGGAGGGAGTCGAGTTGAATTATGCGGTTGCACACGGTTTAACCAATGCCAAGATGGCGATGGACCAGATCAGAAACAGAACGGCCTCCTTTCATTTTCTGGAGGTGATGGCCTGCCCGGGCGGATGCCTGGGCGGAGGGGGTCAGCCCATCCCTACCAATTATGAAATCCGCAAGAAGCGGGCTGCGGCCATCTACGCGGAAGATCTCGGCAAACCGATCCGGAAATCGCACGAAAATCCGGAAGTGATCAAGATATACAAGGACTTTTTGGGTCAGCCTCTGGGCGAATTGTCACACAAATTGTTGCATACTTCTTATCAAACACGAGAAAGATCATAGCCTCAACGCACTTTTTACTGTATATTTGCAGTTCAATAGTACGCCATGGCATTTACGAGCATCAAAGATTGGAAAGAGGGAGTCATCAGCAATGCTGAGATCGACAAATACCTCGTTGACGGGAGAGATTTTATTGACAATCAGGCCATTTTTGCCACGCTGGAGCGTCAGCGTGAACCCGATCCGAAGTTCATCAGGGACATTCTCCAGAAATCTCTTTCCATCACCACCCTGAGCTCCGATGAAACGGCCGCGCTGCTTCAGGTAAAGGATCCCGGGCTTTGGCAGGAGATCAACCAGACCGCCCTTGCAGTCAAGAAAAAGGTGTACGACAACAGGATCGTCTTCTTTGCCCCGCTCTATTGTGCCAACCATTGTGTCAACAACTGCGCCTACTGCGGTTTCCGTGAGGCAAACAGCCTCGAAAAAAGAAGGATACTCACGATGGATGAAGTCAAACGGGAAACAGCCTCCGTTTTGAATGAAGGTCACAAGCGGTTGATACTCGTTTTCGGAGAACATCCTTCCACGGATGTGGACTACATGGTGGATTGCATCAAATCTGTCTATTCCGTGCAGGAGATCGCCGAGAAATCCGGTCAGCCTACCAGCATACGCCGAGTGAACATCAATGCCGCCCCGATGAATATTGCCAAACTCAGGAAACTGAAAGAGGCCGGCATCGGTACCTACCAGGTCTTTCAGGAGACTTACCACCGGGAGACCTACAGTCAGGTACATCCTGCCAACACGCTGAAAGGAAATTATCGCTGGCGTTTGTATGCCCTCCACCGCGCACTGGACGCCGGGCTCGACGATGTGGCCATTGGTGCGCTATTCGGTCTCTACGACTGGAAATTTGAGGTGATGGGGCTCCTGCAGCACACCCATGACCTGGAGCGTCAGTTTGGCATTGGTCCGCATACCATCTCCTTTCCCAGAATGACGCCTGCCCTGGGATCCTGGTTGAGCGACCATTCCGAATACATCCTTTCGGACGAAAACATGAAAAAGGTAGTGGCCGTGCTGCGCCTCTCCGTCCCAACGGCCGGTCTCATCGTAACGGCCCGTGAAAAGGCCGACATCAAGCTCGAACTGTTGCAATTGGGATGCACCCAGACAGATGCCTCCACCAGGATCGGAATCGGCGCTTACAGCGACCAGAAAAAAGAGCTGAACAAGGACAAGGAACAGTTCACCATCGGTGATCCCCGCGACCTCGACGAAGTGATTCAGGAGGTCGGCAAGCTGGGATACATCTCCTCCTTTTGCACCGCAGGCTATCGCTGCGGCCGTACCGGTGAAACCATCATGGGCATGCTCAGCCACTGCGTGGAGGGAAAATACTGCAAACTCAATGCGGTTCTAACCTACCGGGAATACCTCAACGATTATGCCACTCCCGAGACCAAAGCAATCGGCGAGAAACTCATTCAGCAGGAGATTGCCGAAATCGAAGGTGCCGACTACTTTAAACAAAAACCACACCTGCTTGCCAGGTTCAGGCAGGATTACGGCGAGATTCTCAACGGCAAACGCGACCTCTTCATCTGACATCGGCGCTGGCCTTGACATTTCAAATCTTGAATTTTGAAGGCCAAGGAGAAATTGGTCAAAGTCCGGCTTTCCCGGAAGGAAAATCTGTTGGATCTATCGAAACCATTGCCTTTTATGCGAAAAAATATCACCCTCTTTTAACAATTTTTGTGAACGCCCGCTGATTGAAAATGAGAAAGAATGTTACTTTTGTAGGCTGATTTATAGGAAAATAAATCAAAAAACGAGTACAATTCCGGCTCATTTTGAGTGAAATACAACCTCACTACTGGCTAGCCGGTGATTGAAACGAAATGGAAATGTGTCCCCAAATGGCAATGGAAATTCGGTTTCCCGCACCTTGAGGACCCTTTGATATTTAATAATTTATAAATACAATTTACGCGTGAAAGCACAAACAGGAATTTCCAAGATTCAGAATCTTTTCGCCACCTCCGTCATTCCGGTTGCATTTGTGATAGCCCTTTTCGTCTATTTTTTCATCATGGGGGCACCCTCCAATTTTCAGGGAAACAGTTCAGACAATTCACCGCTGCAGGGGAGTTTCCTGGGCATCATCTACAAGGGTGGCTACATCGTTCCGATTTTGATGACCTTGCTCTTAACCGTCATGGCCTTTTCCATTGAAAGATATTTCACCATCAAAAAAGCCTACGGAAACCTTCCTCCCGTAAAATTGGTGGCCAACCTGAAGCTGCACCTGGCAGCCAACGATATACCGGGTGCCAAGGCCGAATGCGACAGGGTGCAGGGTTCGGTGGCCAGCGTGGCCAAGTCGACCCTCGACAAATATGAGCAGATGGAGCTCGACCAACTGATGACCAAAGAACAGAAAATCCTGGATATCCAGAAAAATATTGAAGAGGCAACCTCACTCGAACTGCCAAGTCTGGAGGAGAATCTTCCCATTCTGGCCACCATCACCTCCCTGGCAACGCTGATGGGTCTGCTCGGAACGGTATTGGGAATGATCAGGTCTTTTGCGGCCATGGCCAATGCGGGTGCTCCCGACTCCGTGGCCCTGGCCAACGGTATTTCTGAGGCACTTGTGAATACTGCTTTTGGAATTGGTTCCGCAGCCCTGGCCATGGTCTCCTACAGCTATTTCACGACACGCATCGACAAGCTGACCTATGCCATCGACGAGGCGGGATACAGCATTGCGCAGACTTTTGCGGCCAAACACTGATTTTGGTTTTAACAACTGACCATTATGCCCAAAGTTAAAATACCAAGAAAGAGTACGGTAGTAGATATGACAGCCATGTGTGACGTGGCATTTCTGTTGCTCACCTTTTTCATGCTAACTTCCAACTTTACAAAGAAGGAGGCCGCCGTGGTTGTCACGCCCAGCTCCATCTCTGAAATAAAGATACCTGAACGAAACATCATGCTCATCCTTGTTGATTCAAAGGGAAAACTCTTTTTCGGCATCGACGGACAGGAGAACAGGATTGCGTTGCTCGAAAAGATGGGAACATTGTACAACATTCAGTTCAATTCGAACGAGTTGAAGGAATTCAGCCTGATCAACAGTTTTGGACTCCCTATCAACCAGATGAAAAATTACCTGGCCATGAAACAGGAGGAGCGGGATGTCCTGACCGGTGCGGCTGGCATCCCCTGTGATTCTGCAGACAACCAGCTGAAAAACTGGGTCAGTGCCACCAGAAGCATCAGCAAGGAGTACAGAATTGCCATCAAGGCTGATCAGGCAACTGCCTATCCGGTGATCAAGAAACTGATGGGGACACTGCAAAGTTTGAATGAAAACAGGTACAACCTGATTACGACACTCGAAACGTCGGCAGATCTCGAACAAAAATTATAGGATGCGATGGCTGAAATAGCAAAAAATCACAGGAAAGGTGCCAGAAAACGCAGGGCGAAAAAACTATCCACAAGGGTAGACTTCACTCCGATGGTGGATCTGGGATTTCTGCTGATCACCTTTTTCATGCTAGCCACGACGCTCAACAAACCGCAAACCATGGAGATCGCGCTTCCCTCGAAAGAGAAGACACCCGAATCTGAACAAACTATCGTCAAGGCATCAAAAGCCATCACAATCCTGCTGGGGAAGGCAAATACGGTCTATTTCTACGAAGGGACACGCGTCAATGATGTAGATCCCGAAGTGCATGCCACCAATTTTTCGCCTGCTGGATTGCGCCAGTTTCTGTTGAAGAGAAATTATGAGGTGATGGCAAAAATCAGAAATCTGAGAGCAGAAAAAAATAAAAAAAGGTTTCCGGAAGCCGAATACGAGAAACAGCTGAGTGCCATCAAAAAAGATAAAAGCGCTCCAATTATCCTGATCAAGGCAACGGACGAATCGGTCTACAGGAACCTGATCGATGCGCTGGACGAGATGGCCATCTGCAACATCGACAGGTATGCCATCGTCGACATTACCCCCTTCGACCTGGATTTAATTGCAAAATTCAATACCCTAACGAAAGCCCCTGATGTCAGCAAACAATGATCTCTTTTCACGCGAATGGTGTGATCTGATATTTGATCAGAAGTACCGTGAATACGGCGGGTACGAATTGCGGACCAACTCCTCCAAACGGCAAGGCCGTGCCTTGTTGATTGCCGGCTTGATTTTTGTACTGATCGTATCTGCTCCCTTGCTGATCAAACAAATATTTTACAACAAAGTTGAAAAAGAGGTCAGTGTCAGGGTACTGACAGACATCAGGATCGACAAACCGGAAGCCGATAACCTATTGAAAGAGATCCCGCCTCCTCCGGCCCCGCTGAGAAACAGCGTCAAATTTGTACCTCCCGTAGTCAAACCCGATGAGCAGGTGGCGGAAGAACCACCCCTCACCCAGAAAGAGCTGCTCGATGACAAGACGGCCATTGGTGCCGTCAACTTCGACAAGGGCAGCGACGATGTTGCGGCACCGGTTGCCACCACCGACCATGCGAAAATTACGGAGGAATCCGATGTTCCTTTGACTACAGCAGATCAAATGCCACAGTTTCCGGGGGGTGAGAGAGAGATGATGCGGTTCATCAAGCAAAACCTGCGTTATCCGCTGTCGGCACAGGAGAACAGGGTACAGGGAACTGTCATTCTTAATTTTGTGGTGAACCGGGAAGGTAAAATCATCAACCTAAAGGTCATCAAGGGAATAGGTTTTGGTTGCGACGAGGAGTCGGTCAGGGTGATGGAGCGGATGCCTTTGTGGAGCCCTGGAAGACAACGGGGTCAGGCCGTGATGGTCAGCTTCACGATGCCCATCCGATTTGTTTTGAACTAATGCAAACTGTGATGAAAATTTCCGGACTTTCTCTCTGTTTGTTGCTATTGACTTCCGGTTGCGGGTTTTTCAAGGGAGATCCCTACAAAAACACTACCGTATCCGGGATCACCACCATCGCCGTGGATGAAACTTTTCGCCCAGTGATGGAGGCCGAGACAGATATATTCAAAGCCTTGTACGGATATGCAGAAATCAAAACAAATTTTGTCACGGAGGCCCACGCCTTCCAACTATTGCTTTCCGATAGCGTGCAACTGATTGTTGCCTCCCGGAAATTACGCAAAGATGAAGTCTCCGTGATCAACAGCCGGAAACTTTTCCCCAAACAACTGCTCGTAGCCGTCGACGCCATTGCCCTCATTGTCCATCCATCCTGCAACGATTCTCTCCTATCGATGAAACAGGTCAGGGAATTGCTCAGCGGAAAAATTTCCGATTGGAAACAGTTGAATCCGAACTGCACACAGGGTCCGGTCAAACTGCTCTTCGACAATGAGAAATCGGGCATCGTCAGATATCTGGCTGATTCAGTCTGCCAGGGAAAATTTTCTGCCAACCATGCTTCGGCACTGCTAAACAGCAGGGAGGTCATTGAATATACAGCAACTCATTCGGATGTCATCGGCTTTGTCGGCACAAGCTGGATCAGCAACAGCAATGATTCGCTTCACCTCTCCTTTCACAAAAGAATAAAAGTACTCTCCCTGAGCGAGGCGGAAGTACCAACATTGGAAAACAGCTACAAACCCTATCAGGCCTACTTACTGGGTCACAAATACCCGTTGACGAGATCCATTTACCTGATCAATGATGAACCCAGAGACGGACTTTCAACAGGAATTGTTTCCTTTGTAGCCAGCGACAAAGGGCAGCGAATCATTCTTAAGTCAGGGATCCTGCCGGCAGTTGCTCCCACCAGGGTTGTAAATGTAAGGCCCAATCTGTAACCGGACTTTTCGTTGAGAACAAATTGATGAAAAAACTACTATTTACTGCTCTGATTCTACTTATTTCGGCTGCTGTCAGTGAGGGTCAACAGTCTCAGGGTACCTCGCTGCTGGATGAACTGCAATTTCAAAAGGCCGAGTACTTCTTCCGGTTACAGATGCGAGACAAACCCAATGATGTTGATGCGTTGATTGGTCTGGGCAATGCACTGCTTGGACTTCAGTCAGCCGACAGTGCCAAAATGATGTTTCGAAAGGCCTATGCTGTCAATCAGGGAAATCCCTTTTCCCTTGCGGCGATGGGCAAAACGGCCTTGCTGAACAACGACAGGGAAGCCGCACACGATTACTTTGAGCGCGCACGTAGAGCGGCCAAAGCTGATGCGGAAATCTACTGTTTCATCGCGGAAGAGTGTCTGAATCCCCTCAGTCAGGATAGCGTTACTGCCCTTATTTATCTGAAACAGGGATTGGAGCTCTTTCCCAAATATGCCAGACTTCATCTCCTGACTGGTGATCTTGAATTTCTAAAAAAGAAATTCGGCGATGCATTGAATGCTTACGAGAGGGCAATCTTCTTTGATCCAAAAACGGCCATTGCCTATCGCAAGGCAGGATATGCCTATTTTCGCACTGCAGCTTACAAGGAAGCGCTCAACGACTTCAACAAATCAATCGCGCTCAACCCCGATCAGATTCTTGTCTACAAATTTCAGGGAGATCTTTTTTATTCGCTGGGAAGATACCATGAGGCAGAGCTGGCTTATCTTACTTACCACGAACGGACCGATGTGACTGCAGAAGACAGGGAACGGATGGCTTTCGTTCTTTTTTTCAACAAAAAATACAAGGAGGCTTCCCTGCTTTTGGAACAAATGAATACCGTCAGCAGGGAGGAGTCTGTACTGCTGAGAATTAAAGGATATATTGCATATGAATCAGGAGATTACCAGAAAGGACTGGAATGCCTGAACGAGTTCTTTCAGTCACACAATCCCCAAAAGATCATAGGCCTGGATTACAGCTATTACGCTAAGATTCTGCAAAAATTGGGCAAAGACTCCCTGGCCAGAATAAATTTCTTCAAATCAGTAGCATTGGATCCGACCAGATTGGACACTTACGAAGAACTGGCAAGATATGAAACAAAAAAAGGCATGCATCTGCAGGCAGCGCTTCATCTTAAAAAAATGATGGAGCGTGGTGCAGATAAACTTGTCACCTCGTTCCAGATAGGAAAGGAATACTATTTCGAGGGAGATACCTGGCGAAGCAAGGCTGGATTCGGTTAAAGAACTGCAAAAAAACGGACGAGGATCCATGCCGGACAGTTCGGCCATCAGAAAATCAATGATCCTCTATTACTCCAGAGCAGACAGTGCCTTTTCCGTGGTGAATCAACTGAATGCCGATTATGCAGGGGCCTATGTCTGGCGTGGAAGAATTCAATCCATCCTTGACCCTGATGCGCTGGCATCAGGCGCAAAGGAGATGTATGAAAAGGCTCTATCGATTCTTGAGAAATCGGAACAACCAAAAAATCAAAAGACCATCATTGAATGTTTCAGGTACCTGGGTTCCTACTACTACCTCGGATATGAAAGATTTCTGAAAAGGGACAAGGCACTGGCAGCAGAAATGAAAGCGAAATCTATCGACTGTTTCACTAAAATTCGTACACTCGATCCGGCGGATATCCAGGCAAAAGAGGTACTTTCAAAAATGAATGCACACTAATAATCCGACTTCCTCACCGGGTGACTCAGAGTCACCCGGTGAGGACATCTAACTATCTGATTTTAATATACATTATCAAAATAGAAAATGAAAATAGTTATCGCCTCTCTCCTTTCACTTGCATTGGGGATCTCTGCCTGCTGGTATTGTCTTCATCCATCCGCGAATGCGGCTCAGCCGTTCAATGTCAAAAGCTACGGAGCCCGGGGCGATGGCCATGCCGACGATACCCGCGCCATTCAAACTGCGATGAATGCTGTTGTTTCGAAGGGCGGCGGCGAACTCTACTTCCCTGCCGGGATTTACCGGATCGACGGTCCGGTACTGGATTCTGTAGACCATCACAGCTGTCATGCTCAGCTTTACATTCCTTTCCAAGATATTAACCATGCCACTACCCTCTCCTTCCGGGGAGAATCTGCCCCCGAATTCGAGGCGCAGGGATTGATCCCTGCCGGACCATCCCAAAGCGGAACCATCCTCCTTTCGACGGTTATCAGCAAGGATTCCTCAGCCGCTGTGATCGGCGTACAGAAAGGTACCGGCAAGGGCTGGAAACAATGGAGCTATGTCACCCCCGGATTCTTCAATTTAGGCATCCGTACAACGACCACGAGGGATACCACCCAGGTCGTTAATTCGCTGGGCGGGATCAATCTTCGCTATGTCAGCAAATGTATGCTCGACAATGTGCTGATCGATACCAAAACGCCGCTGAGCAAATCCGTTAATCCCAGACCCGGCGGCAGTGTAGCTCTGGCTACTCCTGCCGTAGACAACCATGCCGAGGTGGAGGTCGGATTGATAAGGATCGGCGGATATGCCTACGGCATCAAATTCAGCGAACACTTTGTAGGCAAGGATGTGCAGATAGTCTGCTGCAACGTAGGTATCCTGTCGGAATTCAGTCACCACAGCAGTTCCATCCAGACACTGGAAATCGAGTGCTGCAGGTACCCGGTTGTTTTTAATCCCGGGCACAACCTTTTTGTGGCTGACTACAATACCGAACATTTTACAGGAAATGGCTGGTTTCGTTTCGAACAGGACATTACCTTCGCGGGAAAGTCCTATTATCCGGCCAAAGTGGTCATTGGATTGTGCCATCCGGTCGTTTCCAACATCGGCTATGATCTCAGCCAGTTCAGCACAAACGATGCAGACAGGGTTGTTTTGCTGGAGAATAAGAAGTAAAATCCGCTGTTAATACCTTCACTTTCATGAAAAAAGTCTTTCCTCTGTTTGGTTTTGCAATTTTTTTCTTCATACTCCTCTTTTTTGGTCCGGCCGATGCCCTCCCCACAGGGAAAAAAATAAAATTGGAGACTTTCCGGCCCGGAGAGGTGTGGCCCGACCGGGATAGCAACCACATTCAGGCCCACGGAGGTGGAATCCTCAAAATCAAAAAAACCTACTATTGGTATGGTGAACAGCGCGGGAAAGGATTGGATCCAAATTACCGCTATGTGAGTTGTTACACTTCCAAAGACCTGCTGAACTGGAAATTCAGGGGCAATGTGGTCAAAATGCTGCCCCCGGACTCGCTGTCATCTGATTGGATTCTCGAACGACCAAAAGTATTTTTCAACAACCTGACCAAAAAATATGTGATGTACTTTCACCTGGACGACAAAGGGTACAAGGTTGCGCAGGTAGGTATTGCAACCAGTGACAAACCCGACGGAGATTTCAAATTTGTCAAAAGGTTTCGTCCGTTGGGACACGAAAGCCGCGACATCGGTCAGTTCATTGACGATGACGGCATCGCCTATCTGGTTTTTGAAGATCGGCCCTACGGATTTCGCATCGCCAGACTTTCGAACGATTTTATGGATGTTGAAAAAGAGATGACCCTTGTAAAGGCCCACATGGAGGGAGGTGCCATTGTTCATTACCTGGGATTGTATTATTCCATTGGTTCTGCCCTCACCGGCTGGAATGCCAATCCCAATAAATATGCAACTGCCCCCACCCTCGAAGGACCCTGGACCGAATTCAAAGACATCGCCCCACCCGAAACAAAGACTTATGGATCGCAGTCGACCATGCTGATCAAAGTGACAGGTAGCAGGAAAACAACGGTTATTTTTATGGGTGATATCTGGAAACCGAAAACCCAGTACGATTCGAGATACCTTTGGATGCCACTGGAGATAGGAGATGGAAAGCTGTGGCTTCCGGAACCGAAACCCTGGAAGTTGAATGTCAAAACCGGAGAAACTTCTCTCCTGGATAAATGATTTGTTAAATGTGCATCCGGTAAGTCTTTACCAACAACCATGATCGCTGAATTTCAAACTCAAAACTGAACCTGAAAATGAAAACGTCCGGAATACACAGTTCATTGCTCCTTGTTGTCTGCCTGATCACCTTCCTGAATTGCGGACTTTTTGCCCAGTCCCACTATCCCGGACAAAACAAGGACAAGATGGTTGTAGCAGACAAGGCAACTTTGAAAGTACTTTCGTTTGATCTGAAAGAGGTAAAATTGCTGGATTCTCCTTTTCTTGAGAACCAGAGAAGGGAGGAAAAATGGCTGCTTTCCATCGACAACAACCGTTTGCTACATACCTTCCGGCTCAATGCAGGGATAGCCTCAAAGGCAAAAGCACTTGGAGGCTGGGAGGCTCCGGAAATCGAACTCCGCGGTCATTCGACAGGCCACGTTTTGTCGGGGCTCGCGCTGATGTACGCATCTACAGGCAATATCAGTTTCAAATTGAAGGGCGACAGTCTGGTCACTGAACTCAAAAAAATACAGGATGCCATCGATCAGAATGGATACCTGAGTGCTTTTCCGCAGTATTTTGTGAACAGGGCCATCAACGACGGCCACGTTTGGGCTCCCTGGTACACCCTGCACAAGATTTTCGCCGGCTTGCTCGACATGTATCTATATGCGGATAACAAGATGGCTTTCGCAATGGCCAAAAAAATGGGTGACTGGGCTTTCCTGAAATTATCCGGATTAAGTCTGCTGCAACTGGACAAGATGCTTAAAACTGAGTTCGGTGGAATGAGTGAAGTTCTCTACAACCTCTACGCCCTCACCGGAGAGATCAAATACCTCAAAACGGCAGAGATGTTTTACCATCGGGAGCAGCTCGATCCGCTGGCCGATCAAAAGGATGTCCTGAAAGCACACCACGCCAATACCTACATTCCAAAAATCATCGGCGATGCCCGGGCCTATGAACTTCAGGGTACGGAAAAAGAATACGCCATTGCAGACTTTTTCTGGGATACGGTCATCGCGCACCACACCTATGCAACGGGTGGAAACAGCGACAACGAATATTTCTTTGCTCCCGATAGCCTTGGCAAACACCTCAGCTTAAGGACGACAGAAACCTGCAACACCTACAACATGCTCAAACTTTCGAAACACCTGTTTTCCTGGACAGCTGAAGCGAAGTATGCCGATTATTACGAACAGGCCTTGTACAACCATATTCTGGGAAGCCAGGATCCGGAAACCGGAATGGTCTGTTATTTCATGCCCATGAAATCGGGCAGTTTCAAGGTTTACAGCAATACGGACAGTTCATTTTGGTGCTGTGTGGGTACCGGGTTTGAGAGTCACGCCAAGTATGGTGAAGCCATCTATTTCCACGATGCAGCCAATCTTTTTGTCAACCTGTTTATTCCATCGGAAGTGACCTGGCGGGAAAAGGGCATTCAGCTTCGGCAGGAGACCCGCTATCCGGAGAGTGAAACTTCCAGGGTTACTTTCCTGTCAAGCAACGGAGAAAAATATTCCTTGCTGCTGAGATATCCGGGCTGGGCAACCTCAGGTGCAACAGTGAAAATTAACGGAAGCCGGCAAATGACAAAGAACCGTCCAGGCAGTTTCATCCGGCTGGAGCGCAAATGGAAAAAGGGAGATGTGGTTGAAATCACTCTGCCAATGTCCTTCAGACTGGTGCCCGCCAACGATGATCCCAAAATCGCAGCCATCGCTTATGGACCACTCATTTTAGCTGGCGAAATGGGAAAAGAGGGATTGAAGGAGAACGCTCCCTATGCCGACGATCAGGACGACCTGAGCCAACTGGCCCTGCCGGTTAACCTCAAAACAGGTATCAATGCCGGAGGCAAAAAAATCTCAGAACTCTTGAAACCGGTTGGGGAAAAATCACCGCTGACCTTTCAGCTTCAGGATGCGTCAAAGGAGAAAATCCAGCTCATCCCCTATTACCAAATTCATGGAGAGCGGTATGTGGTTTATTGGAAGTTGAACTGATCTGATGCAAATTGCAACGCGGAATACACGGATTGTGCGGATGATCTCGGATTAAATCCGCTTTATCCGCGTCATCCGTGTTCCTATTTCAGAAAATCTTAAATTTTCCACAAAATGGAATTACTTCACAAAGAGCTTACCGATCAAATTCTGAAGTCCTTCTTCAAAGTTTACAACACGCTGGGATATGGATTTCTAGAAAAAGTCTATGAAAATTCATTGTGTCATGAATTAAGGAAAAATGGATTTTATGTTGCAAAACAACATCAAATTAAAGTCTACTACGATGAATTGCAGGTTGGTGAATATTTTGCGGATCTTATCGTTAACGATTTGGTAATAGTTGAGCTTAAAGCTGCTGAAGCTATCATTGATGAACATGAATATCAATTGCTAAACTACCTAAAGGCGACAGACAAGGAGGTTGGATTATTGCTCAATTTCGGCAAAAGAGCTGAAATTAGAAGAAAGGTATTTACCAATGAAAATAAAAAATTGAGATGAGGTCTTCATTGCAACGCGGAATACACGGACTGTGCGGATGATCTCGGATTAAATCCGCTTTATCCGCGTCATCCGTGTTCCTATTGGTTGCAACAGAAAGTGGCATTTATTCTGTATCTCTTTCCCGAATCGTTCGTATAAATTTCAAGTTTGTTCCGGGGAAACCTGTTACTTTTTCGTGATACTTCTTCCCGGCAGACCTCTGCTTTCAACCTATTAACCAATTTATTACCATGAAAAAATTATCCCTCTTCATTTTCGCCCTTCTCAGCGCGGGAGCATCCCGAGCCCAATTCAACTATCCGGCAACGAAGACGGTAGAGGCCAAAGACACCTATTTCGGTGTTACCTATTCCGATCCTTATCGGTGGCTGGAAGATTTCAAGGATCCCCTTGTTGTCAGCTGGTTCAGGCAACAGGCCGATTTCAGCAATGCCATCCTGAACAGAATCTCCGGAAGGGATGAATTGGTAGCAGAATGGAAAATGCTGGATAAATTGCAACCACCCAGAATCAATGGAAGGGTATACGAAGGGGGCAGGATTTTCTACCGGAAGACCATGCCGGGAGAGGATGTGAGCAAATTTTACTACCGTGAAGGCTACGATGGAAAAGAGCAACTGCTTTTTGACCCTTCCACCTACATCAAGGGCAAGAAACTTTCCATTCAAAGCACGCTTCCCAGCTACGACGGTAAAAAAGTTGCCATTGGTTACGCAGAAGCCGGTGCCGAAATTTCCACCATCAGGGTACTGGATGTTGATACCAAAACATTTTTGGCCGAAACCATCTATCCCAGCTGGTTCGGACCCATCAGCTGGACCTTCGACAACAAATCATTTACCTATTTCTCCCAAAAAACGGGAGACAATACCAGTCCCGAATTCGAATTGAACACAAAAACCAAATTGCACAAACTGGGCGATGAGGTAAAAAATGACATCGATTTCTTCAGCAATGAAAGCTATCCAAAACTGGAGATCAAGGCCAACGACCTGCCGTTTGTGGCCGTAAGCAAGGACTCCAAAGCCTATATCTTCGCCAATCTGTCCAACGTCCGGAGCGAAATGTTCTCCTATTTTGCCCCCATCGGTCAGTTTAATTCCGGGAAGATTGAGTGGAAGATTCTCTGCAAACCGGATGACAAACTGGTCAGGGGCATGGAAATCATCAACAACGACATCTACGCCATCACCTATGACCATGCAAAGAACTACCAGCTGATCCATACTACCCTTCCCAATCCTGACTGGAAGAATGCCGATGTGGTGGCTGCTGAAAAGAAGGACCAAACCCTCGAGTCGATTACCCATTGCCGGGATTACCTGCTGCTTACCTACAGCGACGGCATCAACAACCACATTTACAAATACAGTTTCTCGGCCAAAACAACCTCAGAGATTAAACTTCCCTACACGGGTGCGGGTTATGTTTTTTGCCTCGACAACAAAACCAACAACTGCAATGCCGGTATTACCTCCTGGAACAAGCCATACACAGAGTACAACCTGAATGCTGTCAACGATCAGTTCACGCCGAGCACCTTCAACAAACCTCCGGTATACCCGGCCGCCTACAAGGATCTGCTGGTCGAAGAGGTAGAGGTGAAAGGGCACGATGGAGTGATGATTCCGTTGTCCATCATCTACAAAAAAGGAACGCCCCTCAACGGCCGGAATGCCTGCCTGATGGACAGCTACGGCGCCTATGGCAGCAGCATGACCCCCTATTTCAACTACATGGAAAATTCACTGGCCATCAAGGGAATTGTCGTTGCTATTCCACATGTCAGGGGAGGAAGTGAAAAGGGTGAAAGCTGGTACAAGGCCGGATACAAAACCACCAAGCCAAATACCTGGAAAGATTTCAACAGCTGTGCAGAATACCTGATTCAAAAAGGATTTACCTCGGCCGGCAAACTGGCCGGGACGGGCACCAGTGCCGGAGGCGTGCTGATCTCCAGGGCCATCACCGAAAGGCCTGACCTTTACGCTGCCGCGATCTGCAACGTGGGTTGTGCAAATGCCATGCGGATGGAAACTGCCCCGAACGGACCCGCCAACATTCCAGAATTCGGCACCGTCAAGGACAGCATTGAGTGCAAGGCACTCTATGAAATGGATGGGGTGGCCCACGTGAAAAAAGGGATCAAATATCCTGCTGTGATCTGCATAGGCGGATGGAACGACCCCCGGGTGATTGCCTGGGAGCCCGGCAAATTTGCTGCCGCACTTCAAAATTCCACCACCTCGGGAAAACCTGTCATCATGAAGGTGAACTACGACAACGGTCACTTCACGGAGGACAAAACTGTCACCTTTGGCAACTTTGCCGACCAGTTCGCCTTCGCCATGTGGCAATGCGGACATCCGGACTTTCAGTTGAAAAAATAGTCGAGGGATTAAAGTCTTTTATCCAACAGCGACATCCATCCTAAAAAGCAAGGGGACCATCAAAAAACAGATGTGTCCCCTTTCTTTTGTCATAACCTAATTATCCGGCTACTTTTCCGCGATCAGCTGATCAATCAGTCCATTGAATTCTGTCTTGAATTCGTCGTAAAATTTGCCCGTGGCCGGACCGTTGAATCCGGAATGGACCTTCCTGACATTACCCTTCTTATCAATGAAAATGGTGGTTGGAAAGGAGGCAATGCCATTCAGTTGCGGCAAGGCCTTCGAGGCATTGTCCTTGCCCGACTGGCCGGCAAACAGAATTTCGTAACCAATATTTAACCTGTTCTTCAGATTTTCCAAAGTTTTTTTGGCAAAATCAAAATCATTCTTGCGTTCAAAACCCAGACCGATGATCTCGACTCCGCGCTGGTTGTTTTCTTTGTACCATTGTGCCAGAAAGGTATTTTCATCCAGACAGTTCGGGCACCAGCTGCCCAGAATTGTGACCACAACCACTTTGCCTTTGTATTTGGGATCACTTAAAGAGACCTTTTGGCCTTCCAGATTCGGAAAAGTAAAATCAATTGTAGAAAAACCATCTTTCAGGTGAGTCACCTGGTAGGCATCCGGCAGGTTTGCCTTTGCATTCCGTTTTCCTTCAATCGGCTGTGTACTCCGGGGAGTAATGAATGCTCCGGTAAAAATAGAATCAGAACTGAATTCCCCCTTAACCAAATAAGGCGTTGAACCACCGAATGTTGATAATTCAAATTTCTTGCCGTAGACATCCCCTTCCAAAAACCGGTAATCTCCGGTTGTTGTGAGAATGGAACCTGTCAGCACGGACTCTTTCTGGTCGAAATTCCCAACTGTTTTCTCTGCACTTTCACCCTTTCCAATGACAATATCCCAGGTTCCACCAAGCGATACGGAAGGTTTTTCCGGTTTGATGGCAAACCTCGGTGCTTTTCCAAATTGTGCGGTAAATGGGATGCCCTTATCAGGAGCTGTCCCCGATTTTACGAGTCTTCCCTGGATGGCATGATCCAATATTTTCGCTTGCAAAACGGCATCGTAGAGATCGATGGGGATAAATACAGAATCATTCCGGTAAGTGACATTTTTAAGCTGAAACCTGTCGGATCCGTTAATCAGGAATACGGAGGAAAGTTCAGCCGGCTGACCAACTACTTCAAAAATAAATGGAATTTCGTTTTCACCTACCGTGAAACCGCCCCGCCACCTTCCTTCCTGCAAAGGTTTGATTGCAGGTTGGCAAGAGATCAAACTTCCCGCGAGAAACAGGATTACAATAAATTGAGACCATTTAAAATTGTTCATTTCGAAAATATTTGTTCGTAAAAATACATGAAATGAACAGAAAAAATCATTACGAATTAACGTAATTTTTTAGTCCCTTACTTGTACCGGAAAAATTGATAACCAACAATTCGATTTTAAAAAGGAAAGGCCCTGATTTCAAAAATCTTTTCTCCGGATGAGTTAATCAACTTTCCATTAACCAAAAAAGAATGGCAAATCTGTTAATCAATAACGATAATGCGGAATAAATCAACTAATCACGTCCAACGCAAATTACTTCATCCGTCGCAGAATAAATATTTGAAAATCAGGAGTCCTTTGTTTTTTACAATCTTTGATCCTATTGTTACCGATCAGGAAGCGGGTTCAGTTTCAAACTGATAAAGGATGGTGGAAAGATATCTTTCGCCAGTGTCGGGTAAGATAACTACAATTGTTTTTCCCTTGTTTTCGGGGCGTTTGGCCACCTGCAAGGCAGCCCAGGTGGCTGCACCGGAAGATATGCCTACCAGGAGGCCTTCACTGCGGGCCAACTGACGACTGGTTTCAAAGGCGTCGTTGTTGCTGACCGTGATGATCTCGTCAATAACGAATTTGTTCAGCACCTCCGGCACAAATCCGGCACCGATGCCCTGAATTTTGTGTGGACCCGGATTACCGCCAGAAATAACTGGAGAATCTGTTGGTTCAACCGCGATGATTTTAACAGCAGGATTTCTTTGTTTCAAAACTTCGCCGACGCCGGTAATGGTACCACCGGTTCCAATGCCGGATACAAAAATATCCACTTTGCCATCCGTATCGTTCCAAATCTCGTTGGCGGTTGTTTTACGGTGCACTTCGGGGTTGGCAAGATTGTTAAACTGTTGCGGAACAAAGGAGTTTGGCGTAGTCTCTGCCAATTCTCCTGCTCTTCTGATGGCTCCCTTCATTCCCTCACTTCCGGGAGTAAGAACCAGTTCGGCGCCAAGCGCCTTCAACAGGTTGCGCCGCTCAACACTCATGGTCTCAGGCATGGTAAGAATAAGCCTGTAACCCTTGGCTGCAGCGACAAAGGCCAAAGCAATTCCGGTATTTCCGCTGGTGGGTTCGATGATGACAGAGTCAGGCTTCAGGATTCCACGATCCTCTGCATCACTGATCATGGCATTGCCAATACGGTCTTTTACACTTCCACCCGGATTAAAATATTCCAGTTTGGCGATGAGTTGCGATTCCAGTCCGTTTTGACGGTTGAAATTCGAAAGCTCAAGCAACGGGGTGTTGCCAATTAAGTCTGTAAGTTTTTCTGCAATCTTTGACATGATGTTTCTTTTTTGGTTTATGCAAAGATTGACTTGATTATCAGCGTCCACAATACCGCGATCTGAGTATTTTACCTACCACGATTTAGGTATGTGCATCTGCTGTATTGGAAACGCGGATGAGATTGATTCAACGGATCCTGCGATAAAAATCCGTCAAATCAGTTGCATCCGCGTTCCCAATGAATTGAATGTGAAAAAAATCCATGTTTCTTCCGATCCTACCGCAAATTAAGTAACGGTGAAGAAAATGAAAATCAACCGATG
>TBL_comb47_HYPODRAFT_10000114_pt1 | contig 98838 bp, 112 predicted proteins | sample TroBogypolimnion_40_FD_10682 | JGI IMG/M metagenome (IMG submission 10682) | reverse complement strand
GATTACAAAAAATCCATTCGGCACTTATTTCAATTTAAATTCTATTTCGGGTGTAGATCCTTATTGTTATTTTGCAGTTGGAGCGAATGGCTCTATTGTGCGTCAAGCCTATTTAAAACAAAACTCAAAAACAGATGCATATTTGTGGGGAGTTTATTGTGTAAATCGGGATACAGTATGGGCGGCAGGTGAGAATGGCACATTATTATTTACTTATGACGGCGGCGATCATTGGAATAAAAAAGACGTCAGCTTAACTTCTGCTTTAACGGCAATAAAATTTTATACTGAGACCGAAGGATATGTTATTGGTGACAATGGTGTAATTTTAAAAACTTTAAACTGCGGTAGTACATGGGTTAGTCAAAACAGCCATACTACAAATTATTTATGTTCAATTTCTGTTATTAATAAATATTATGCTTATGTAGGAGGTATGTCAGGCACATTACTTAAAACTTCCAGCGGCGGAACAACATGGGGCTCTATTACAGCACCAACAACCGGCACAATAACTGCCATCTCGTTTATGAACCAGAATATAGGACTAATCGGTACGGACGCAGGAGCCGTTTACAAAACAACCGACGGAGGAGCTACATGGAATTTAAAATATTCAGGAACTAGCGGTATTGCATCAATGGTTTTTTGCTCAGATGCTGTAACCGGTTATGCCAGTACCGGCAATACTATTCTCAAATCAACTGATGGAGGAGAATCATGGACTGTAGATGTTAATGAAATTTCCTTATTCAACCATTATATAAATGGTATATGTATCCTAAATGGGGCACCGTATGCAGTTGGCACTAATGGTTGTATGTTTTGGTATAGTGCCACATTGGGCTGGTCATTTTATCATGGTTATGACGATACCGTGAATGATATTGCGATGATAGGCGGTTATGCTTATATGGTTGGCAATAATGGAACGATTTTATTTTCAATAGCCTACAGCGGTAATTTTGTTAATGTAGCATATAGCCCTACCAACGCGAACCTCAATAGTGTCTCGTTTCCTGATACTTCAACAGGATGGGCTGTAGGAAATAAAGGGGTTATCGTTAATACAACTGACATGTGGCATTGGAGCATACAAAATAGCGGGACGTCCAAAAATCTTTTAGGTGTGTCCTTCCCCGAAGATAAAGACGGCTGGGTTGTAGGTGCAGATGGGACTATATTACACACAGACATAGCCGGATTGACTTGGACCAGACAAATAAGCGGTGTTTCAGTTAATCTAAATTCTGTGAAATTTGTTGATTCCCATCATGGATGGATTGCAGGTGATCAGGGAACTATACTTTATACATCGGATGGAGGTACTAATTGGAATATCCAAACAACGCCAAATCAGAATCCTCTTTTTAAAATTTTTGCTTTAGACATTAATTATTTGTGGGCATGCGGAGCTCCTGGAACTCTATTCGCCACTACTAATGGCGGAGCTACTTGGCAAAATATTACTGTTCCTACTCCAGAAGTTTTATTTTCTGTATACTTTGTTAATAAAACAGTTGGTTATGTTGTTGGTACCGGAGGTGTCGTATTTAAAACCACAGATGGCGGATCAACCTGGACGGATGTCGGGACCGGAATAAACGTAAAGTTAAATTATTGCTATTTTTTTGATGAAAACAATGGATATGTAGCAGGTGATTGCGGTGCAATATTAAAAACAACTACCGGCGGTGTAGTGGGAATTACTGATTTTAAACAGAATTTATTGCCAAGTGAATTTAAGTTGAACCAGAATTATCCCAACCCGTTCAACCCTTCAACAGTTATAAATTATAAATTATCAAAGACAGCAAATGTTAATATTAAAGTTTATGATATTCTTGGAAGGGAAATAGCAACACTGGTAAATGAAGAAAAATCGGCAGGTACATATAATGTAAGATTTAATGCAGCCGGTTTACCGAGCGGCGTGTACATTTATAGAATAATAGCAGGAGATTTTGTTGAATCGAAAAAGATGATCCTCTTGAAATAATTTATTGTTAGTTAATAGAGCCCGGTAAGAAGGCTGCTTCTGCCGGGCTTATAATAAATTTATTATATCTATTTTATATTTATTTCCTTCCCTTTATAAACAATAAGTTTCCCCTTCCCTTGTTCAATTCCTAATCCATTTGCCTTATCGATGATAAAAATGTTGAAAACTCTTTTAATCGGTATCCCTTGGTAATTACCTTTCCTGCCGCTGATTGATAAAAGTTTTTTCCCTTCATTCCATTTAAATGCAATTAAGGAATATTTTCCCTTTTCATAATTATAATTATCACCTTCATCTTCATAAAGATTGAACTGGCCATCTTTACCAGTATAAACTCTAATTTCCAATGTGTCATTTTTCTTTTCGTTGGAATATTGCATTATAGAACCCAAAGGAATGATTGAACCTGCCTTGACATACAGAGGCATAATATCTATGGGAACTTCTTTTTTAATATTTGTGCCGCCGGTAAATTTTTCACCTGTCCAGAAATCATACCAGTCAGCATTTCCGGGAAGATAAACTTCAGTAAATTTTGCTGACGAAAAATCTGAAATAGTTTTTCCGTTAATTCTTTTTGTATATAGTGAATCGGTTACGGGAGAGACAAGAAATGCCTGTCCGAACATATATTCATTATTTATGTTTAATACGTTTTTATCATTTGGGAAATCCATAGCAAGTGCGCGCATAAGAGTATAGTTTTCCAAAGTCATTTTGAATGCAGTGGAATAAATATATGGGAGTATTCTGTAACGCAGGCAGTCGAATTTGTACAATGCATCATAAAAAATCTCTCCTTTGTTTCCGAACTGCCACATTTCACGCGGAGTAGAGGTGCCATGCGAGCGCATAATAGGGCAGAAGGTGCCGAACTGAAACCATCTTACATACAACTCTCTATAAGCTGAATCTTTTACCCCCAAATTGTAGTTCCCGCCGCTGGGGAAGAATCCTCCTATATCAGTATTCCAATATGGATTTCCTGTAATGCTGAAATTAAGTCCGCCGGAAATTTGATTACGCAAAGTATTATATGTAGAACCAATATCACCGGACCATGTAATAGCACCAGTTCTCTGCTGTCCTGCGAATGCAGACCGGGTTAAAATCATTACTCTTTTTTTATCATTATACTTTCTTTGGTTATCATATACACCGCTGCATGTATATAAAGAATATGTGTTTAAATATCTTGCAAATGAGCCGAGAGTATTTTTCCCTAAACTTATAATGGAATTTTTCGAGCCCAACTGGTTATCCTCCCAATTGACCTCAGGTTCGGTTGCATCCATCCAGAGGCCGTCAATTCCTTTTTCCATTAAACCGCTTTTTACATGCTTCCAGTAAATATTTCTTGCTTCTTCATTGTAAGCATCATATATAAATGCTTTGTTCCATGAACTATTATTATATAAATATCCTTTAGATGCAAGTTCTTCTCCAATTGGATTCCCTTTTTGCAGCATGGGCCATATAGAAATCATCATCTTTATATTATATACGTTATGGAGACTATCCAGCATTCCTTTGGGATCAGGATAAGTGCTTTCATCCCACAGCATAGAACTCCATCCGTATTTACCCCAGTATTGCCAATCCTGGACTATCACATCGATGGGTATATTTCTTTTTCTGTATTCGGAAGCGATGGACATCACTTCGTTTCTGGATTTATATCTTTCCTTCGACTGCCAATATCCGAATGCCCATTTAGGAAGCATAGGTACTTTGCCTGTAAGTTCGCGAACTCCGGCAATTACACCATCAATATTTTTACCAAGGATAAAATAATAATCAATTTGGTCTCCAATATTTGACCAGAAAGAAATTCCATTTCCGCTGCTTACAAACTCGGTGTGTGAATAGTTATCCCAGAAAATTCCATAACCGTTTGAAGAAACCAATACAGGAATAGATGCATCCATATTCCGCTGAATAAGTGTGGCCTTTTTATTTCTCCAATTCATTATGCCCTCCTGAAACTGTCCCAGTCCGTATAAACCTTCATCGGCAGAAATTTGAAAATCCTGTTTAATCTCGAAAGTGTTTTCCTGAAAATCTTTTTCAGGCTTAAATGAGGCGCCGTTTTCGTTCAATAGAACATTGCCGCCGGGGCTGAAAAATTTTATTGTACCCAAATGCATATCCAGAGTAAGCTTGACATCGGCTGTGGAAATATTTACAAGATTATTATCCTCATTAATAGTAATCCTGGATTTAACAGGTTTAGTAATAACAGTTACACTTTTTTTAGTATTGGCAGAACCTTCTGGATATTTAAAAATCCTAATTATGTTTTTATCATAAAATTGAATTTCAATTACAGTGGAATTAATAACTGTCTTTATGCCAAATTCCGTCTTTTGGATTTTAGATTTGGAATTACCCGGAAAGACCGGTTTACTTCCGGCTTCAATTCCGGTATTCAAAATGATAAGTAATGCCGGTATTAATAGAAAAAGTGTTTTTTTCATATGTAATCTCCATTCAACTATTTATTATACCCGCATCAAAGTTATGAATGTTAAAATGTTTAAGCAATAAGAGGCAAATAAAATAATCAAATATTTGATACATTAAATCATGAAAATTTATAATATTGTAGTCAGGTTTAGGACTATTGAATAAGGGAAATAGAATGAGGAATCGGCTTGTAATTAAAACTGCAATATTTGTTATTATAACCTTTATATGGACTAATTATTTTGCACAGGACAATGTTATTAAATCCGATACATTGAAAAAAAACAACAGGCCGGAAGAACCCGCGGTTAATAAAATTAATTTTGCCGGAATTAAATGGGTTGTACGGAGCGGCATAGGAGGCCCGGGACCAAATACCTGGTCTAACAGTACAAAAAGTATTTGGGTTGATGAGAAGGATAATCTTCATCTTAAAATAAGAAAGATTGGTGAGCAATGGAATTGTACGGAGATATACACGGATGATATTTTGGGCTATGGAGAATATACTTTTTATCTCTCAAGCAATGTAGAGAAATATGACCCGAATATAGTAGTAGGGTTATTTAATTATGAAAATGACACAAAGGAAATTGACATAGAATTTTCCCGTTGGGGGAATATAATTAATAATGAAGGTTGGTATGTGGTTCAGCCCTCTAATGAAGATAGTAAACTTTCATATCCGTTAAACTTGACAGGAGTTTTTTCAACTCACAAAGTAATCTGGACAAAAAACGGTATTACATTCCAAAGTTATAACGGCCATTATGAAAAATTACCTTCACCGAATTATCTAATCAGGGAATGGGACTATACAGGTGCAAATAATCCGGAGCCGAATGAATTCCGTTTTCATATAAATTTCTGGTTAATGAACGGATTGCCTCCCAAAGATATGAATGAGGCAGAGTTAATTATCAGTGATTTTAAATATAAGCCGATTCAATAATACGGTTTTTAAATAAAATAATTACTGCGTGAAGAATCTATTTTGCTTAATTTATAATACATTTATTTGAGTTTTAAAGCCTTAACCGAGTAAGCATAAAGAATCCGGAAGAAACATTTTTGTATTATGTAAAAGGAGTAAAAATGGCACAGCAAAACCCTTCACCAACAAAAGAAAAAACTTCCGGTAATGCTGAAAGCAATATAGATAATAATACTTCTGCGCAGGTTTTGAATTTTATTCTCGGATTCAGGGGAAGGATAGGGCGCAAAACTTTCCTTCTTAAAGGGGCATTTCCTGCACTGTTACTTTGGATATTCCTTTCATATTTTCTAAATTCCTTTCAGGCCAACTCTCCAACTCAAAGCTATTTATCAATCTTTTCTAAAATAGTATTTCTCTGGTTTGTACTTGCCGTAGGTACAAAACGGCTCCATGATCTCAACAGGTCAACGTGGCAGATGATAGCAATCCCCCCTCTTTCAACAGTTGTTGTAGATTTTCTTGCAGCAATTCTATTGTATACATTGCCCGGCGGAGGAGCACTGGCAGGAGCATTGTTTGGTTTCACAGGATATATTATGGGTGCCTGGTTTATTGGTGTGGGCTGCTTTGTAAAAGGGGATGAGCATAAAAATAAGTATGGCGAAAATCCAATTGCAGGAAAAACACTGCTTTCTGAAAAAACCGAGAAATATTTAGGCTTCTCTACTCTAGCAATTCCTTTCCTGTATTTATTATTTTTTACAGTCCAACATAATGTGTTAAATAATCGGGCCGAAGCACTGCTGAAAGATCCGCAAGGCAAGACAATTATTATGGCAAATAATTTTAATTCTATGGCCAATGAATGGATAGAAAAGGGGCAGATAATAAATATTACTCAGTCTGATTTTGATGTATTATCAGGATCGTGGCCTTGGCGTTTTATTGAATGGGGCGCAATGTCAGGATATATTACTGATCAGTGGATAATAACAATGCAGGATAAAGGAATTTCGGGAAAAGCGGCACATGCACTGAATCCCATTAATCCCACTCCATTTGCAATATTTATTATCTCGTGGGTAATTCCATTGGCTGTACTTGGCCACCACGGAAAAAAGAAGTTAAAATATTAAATTTCTATCTTAAATCAGCCAAGCTTGGCTTCTAACAACTTAACTTTTTCCTTCAAGGTATTAATTACAAGATCCACATGTTCAACATGAGTTCTGTAAACAAGAACTGCAAGGCGCAAAGTGAATTTGACATTTAACATTGTTGAAGAAATAAAAACCTTTCCCTCTTTTTGAATTTCATTAATTAGTATCCTGTTAAATTCATTTACGTCACCATGCTTTGGAATGTACCTGAATGTAACAACAGATAACTCGGGGTAAGGCCCGAGTTCAAATCCTTTTACTTCACTAAGTTTTTCATAAAAATATTTTGCCAGCAGAACTTTTTCTTCAAGTGCATATTTAAATGGGTTAGTCCCTAATAATTTAAGGGGCAGCCACAATCTTAATCCCCTGAAATGTTTGGAAAGTTCGGGGGAAAGGTCGGCAGGTGCAAATTCATTATCTGCATGCAAAGCATCCTGCATATAATTTGCTTCATAGTAGTGGGATTCAAGAAGCCTCATTTTATCTTTTACAATTAGTGCTCCGCTGCCGTAAGGAAGGAATAATCCCTTATGCGGATCCATAACAATTGAATCGGACTTATCCAATCCTTTTAGGGCTTCTTTGCATGAATCGCATAAAATAAAAAAACCTCCATAAGCGGCATCAATGTGAAACCAGAGATTGTGTTTTTCTGCAATGGCGCTAATTTCCTGTATAGGATCTATAGCACCTGTGTTAGTTGTACCTACCGAAGCAACAACCAGCCACGGTTTTAATCCTGCTTTTTTATCTGCAATAATATTTTCTTCAAGAAGATTAGGAATCATTTTAAATTTTTCATCAATAGGGATATATCTTACAATGCACTCCCTTAACCCTGCAATGCGTATTGCCTTATCTATTGAATGATGCGCCTGTTCTGTAACGTATATAACTGATCCGGGAATGTCTTTACTTTTAATTCCCATTGCATCCCTTGCTGTTACCACAGCAGTAAGGTTTGCAATACTTCCCCCCGGAGTAAGATTGCCCCCTGCCGTTGCAGGGTACCCTATTAAATCCGCCATCCATTTAATCAAAAAATTCTCAAGCCTTACAGCTCCCGGTGAGGCAAAGAAAACTCCAGCATAACGGTTTGTAATATCGGCAAGATAATCGCCAAGGGCCGAATAAAAAATTCCACCACCCGGAATATATGCCATGTGCGCACCAGAAGTTGTATTAAGCCCGGGTGTATCAACATTTTCTTTTATTATTTCAAGAAGGCTGCCTATTTCCCCCGGGTTTTCTCCAATAGGATATTTATAAATCCCTGCTCCTTTGTCTATGGTTGTTTTATACGCAGGAAGATCAGGAATGCTGTTAATAAAATTTTCGGTATAATCAATTACTTCTTTAATAAGCATGTTTCTTGTACCGGAATCAGGCTCCAGAGAAGAAGATAATTTACGCAGGTGCTCAAGTTTATCAATCATAGTGTTTGTTACTTCATTATTATAATTATTATTGCACAATTTAATTAGGAAAATATTTGCGAACAAAAGTAAATCAAATTTAAAGTGGCTGCTTCCCGGTATTTCTTGTCGTTAATTTGAGGAAAAAGTAGCAATGGCGTCTTCGATATAAAATCACTGAAGGACAAAACAGAAAAATTATAGATTGTTTTTATAAACCGAAAATTGTACATTTTCATCAGGAATTGTGCGGGGTACAATTAAAACTTAAAGAAACAATAGTTACTGTTATAAAAACATAGATTATTGAAAAAATTTCGTTCCATTAAATGCATATTTACTTCATAACTTTAAGAATCCACAATATGAAAACAAAATTACTATTATTATCAGCGATACTTTTTATTTTAACAAGCTGCGTCAGTTCTAAACCGATTTCCGGATACTGGGTCGGCACAATGGAAATGGATGGAAAATCTGTAGATATTTCGTTAAGCTTCAATTCCGGGAAAGGTGTTTTTTCAAGCAATGATTTAATGCTTCTGGAAGAACCTATCAGAAACCTGAAAATGAACGGTGGGGATATTAGTTTTTCCATTACTCTTGATGTTGAGATGAAATTTGAAGGTGTTTTGGAAAATGAAAAGATTAACGGGACAGTTTCCATTCAAGGACTGCCTCCCAACATTAAAATCGGATTTAGTCTTGATAAGAAATCTGCTACACCGGCGGCAAAATCCTATTCAATTGAAAAACAGACAATTAAAAGTAATGGTGTGACCCTTTCTGCCGAGATTTATATTCCGGATACAAAAAAGCTTCACCCGGCAATAGTGCTGCTTCAGGGATCTACGGAAAATCTTAAACAGCAATATACCTTTTATGCCGATTTTTTTGCCAGGCTTGGGTTCGAAACATTAATATTCGACAAGAGAGGAAATGGAGAATCAACCGGGAATTATATGGCGGCGACTTATGATGACATTGTCGGTGATGCAATTGCTTGTCTTCATTTAATGAAAAACCGCACAACCGTTGATAAAAGCAAAATTGGACTCTGGGGATATAGTCAGGGAGCAATGCTGCTGCCTCTTATTGTTACAAGAACCGATATACCGGCTTTCCTTATTGCCACATCGCCAGAAGTTGTTTGTGTCGGCGAAGCTGCCGCATATTCAGACAGCCTTAGAGTTATAAGAGCAACCAATTCTGCTGTAAACGGACACATTGCTGCTGCAAGTCATAGGCATGTTGCGGATATGATTCGTAATGGCAGCGATTATAAAGGAGTTGAGGCATATATTAATAAAAATGCATCCGAATTTAGTTTTATGAATCAAACGGGTTTGTATGCTAATTTAACTATTAATAAAAACGATTTTGATGGTTTTTACTGGAAAGGGCAGTCTTTGAATTTTTATTCTTATTGGAAAAATATAAAAATTAAAACTTTAGTTTTGTTCGGCGAAGAAGATGAATATGTTAATGCTGTACAAAACGGAGCAATAATAAAAAGTTTTAATAATAAAAAAATTGAAATGAAACTTTTTCCGCGTGCAAATCATAGCCTTAAAAAAGTATTTGATCCTGTAAAATATCCGGATTTTGATTGGCCAAGAATAATTGACGGTTATAAGGACTTTGTTAATAATTGGATTGAAAATGTAATTAAATAATAATGTAGTTATTAATAATTTCCCGGGTGCCTGCCTTGAGTTTACCGAAAGGTGAAAAAGAGGTAAGTAATAATTTTAAAGGATTGTTTTTATAAACCGGAAATTGTAAATTCCATGTACTTATTATGCAGGAATCCTATTCTTTTATTTTTCTATTAAAATAAATAGTAAAATTTATTTATTAAAAAAGGTGGCAATATGAGTTATAAAAAGTTGTTTATGTTATTCCTGGTTCTCTTAACGGCTAGTAGACTTACCGGGCAAATGACATCCTCTGATGTAGGCGGAATTAATATACTTATTCCAAGCCCCATTTCTACATTACAGGAAATAGGATCTGAAAATTATAGTAAACTGGATCTTCTTGTTCCTTCATCAAACCGGCTTATTGCAGCCTTTCTTGAAGAATCCGCAAAGCAAAAGGTAGTTAATGGGGATAGCTATGATCTTTACACTTACAGCCTTGTGGAAGTTTCACGCGACCTTGAAAACACCGATTATACAGAGCAGGCTTTTAATGAAACACGTGATCAGCTTAAAAGTACATTCGGAGATATTCTAAACTCCTCTTTTAAGCAGGTTCAGGATGAGATTGACCAAAAATTAAAGAAACTTGATATGCAAAGTATTAAAATTGGCGAGACAAGGCAGCTTGGAATTTTATTTTCGAAAAGTAATGCTTTTAGTTTCGGATTAATAATGGCGGTTCAATCAGGCAATGAAACAAGGTATGTTGTTCTGGGAGGAATACTGCTGCAACTGAAACATAGATTGGTTTATGCCTATTTGTTCACAAGATACACAAACGAAGAATCTATAAAGTGGATTGGAACAAGCTGTGAAGCCTGGGCTGATGCGCTTCTTAATGCAAATAAATAATATTTTTAACCGGGCCGGGAATTAGTTTTTCCGGTCCGGAACCATTTACTTTCACGCCATTCTCTGAAAATAATTAGTAATAATGCGGTTGTTATTTTGTAATAAATGTTGTACTATCCATATAAGAATATGCCGGAATTAATTTTTTCCTTTTGTCTGTAATTGAAATGCAGCTGCATAAAAATATATTTGTAAATAATATTTTTAGGTGAAAAGAGGAATATTGTTATGAAGGAAGCAATAAGCTGGTTTAAAAAACAGTTCGATACGGCAATTAATAGCGCACTTAAAAACACTCCGTTTAGTCTGGATATGTTAACTGCTATAGCAATTCAAGAAACCTACGAAGTCTGGGGTTCTATTTACACCAAATTATCTGCTGACGAAATATTAAAAGTTTGTGTTGGAGATACTATTGATGCCCCGAACAGGTCTGCTTTCCCTGTTAATAAAGCAGCTTTGCTAAAAGCTGCAGATGGTGACAAAATGTTTACAATTGCCCGTGAAGCACTTGTTGAAATGGGGGAGCAAATTGCAGCATACGGAGATATTGCAAAGAAACATCCTGATAAGTTTTGCCACGCATTCGGCATTTTCCAGTATGATCTGCAATTCTTTAAAACAAATCCCGGCTATTTTCTTAATAAAGAATGGTATCAGTTTGATAAATGCCTTGCTTTATGTATCAGCGAACTGCAAAGCGCTCTTAAAATTGCTTACCCTAAAGGCAATGCAACTCTTACCGATGATGAAATGGTTTATGTTGCCATAGCATACAATTGCGGCAAGGTTAATTTTACCAAAGGTTTTAAACAGGGTTATAAAGATGGCAGCGGCAAATATTATGGAGAATACATAAGCGAATATATTAAGCTATGTAAAACGGTAAAGTAATTAGTGAAATAGTGAGATAGAAAAAGTGTCCTCGATACGAGCCTCCTTTGCAGGAGTCTCACCCGGACACCGTAAAGTAGAAAATAGTTGAAGGGTTTTATCAAAGGTGAATTTGGTTGCCGAGTGATCAGTCGCAAGACTGATCGTATCGAGGCAACAAAGAATCCGCACTCCAACGGAGTGCAATGTTTATAGATAAATATCTTCCTCTTCCAAATTCCCCCTGTCTTATAAGCAGGCACTTTAGTTTACAATGTGTCCTCGATACGAGCCTCCTTTGCAGGAGTCTCACTCGGACACCGTAACGTAGAAAATAGTTGAAGGTTTTTATCAAAGGTGAAATTGGTTGCCGAGTGATCAGTCGCTAGACTGATCGTATCGAGGCAACGAAGAATCGGCACTCCGGAGGAGTGTTATGTTTATAGATTATTATCTGTCATGTCAAAATTCCCCCTCTTCTATAAGCAGGCACTTTAGTTTACATATCTCTTAAAAACTTTACAAATTAGAGGTAAAAAAAGGGATAAAATTGCACATTATCCCTAAAAAAGGGGAAATTTTATTGCTTTGCTCTAAATATTGCCTTAAATTTCATACTTGTATGAGAGCGATTTCTTTTTATAAATTATCGGGCGCGGGCAACGATTTCATTCTTTTCGATAGGAAAGAAAACCCGCAATTGCAGATTACGCCGGAATTTGCCCGTAAAGTGTGTTCCAGAAGGTTTGGAATAGGTTCCGACGGCATTCTCTTCTTTGGAGACTCGCAGGATTATGATTTTGACCTGAATTATTACAATGCTGACGGCTCCACGGGAGTACTTTGCGGTAATGGTGCAAGGTGCGCAATAAGGTTTGCTCAAGTTTCAGGCAGAATGAAAAGCAAGGATACAAAATTTACGGTAAACAATGTGATGTATTCGGGCAAAACCCACTCAAATGGAAAGGTGACATTCAATCTTAATAACCCGGAAGATATTAAGCTTAATTTACGCATACCTTTTAAGGGACAAACATTAAAAGCATCATATGCATATACAGGCGCGCCTCATCTGGTTATTAACATTAAAGATATTCGTAAAGATCCTGATGATAGAAAATCGTCCTATAAAAATATGGAAGATATTCCCGCTTATGAATTAGGGAAAGAGATAAGGTACCTGGAAACATTTTCCCCCGAAGGAGTAAATGTAAATTTTATTCTTTACGATGAAGGGCACAAAAAAATAAGAACATATGAAAGAGGCGTGGAAGATGAAACTCTTGCATGCGGCACCGGCGCTGCTGCTTCGGCTGTAACCGCGTTTCTGAATTTTAATATAAAACCTCCCGTTACATTTTTAACAAAAGGGGGGGCAGAACTTGAAATTAATTTTAAATCGGGCAGTAAAGGTATTCATGATTTATCATTAACAGGCCCTGCGGAAATAGTTTTTAAAGGCGAAATTACAATTTAATTAGAGGAATAAATGGGAAAAGTAATTTTTACAATTAAGTACAATATTCTACCTGACAGAAGAAAAGATTACCTTGATGTTGTACGCGAATTGAAAAGTATTGTTAAAGCTGAAGGTTTGGAAAGCTATTCAGTATATGAACAAAAAAATAAACAGAATGCTTTTGAAGAACTTTACGTTTTTAACAGTAAAGAATCTTATGAAAATTTTGATGACAATCAGGACGAAAGAGTTGATATTCTTATGACCAAGCTTTCAGATATGATAAAAGAGCAGTCAACTCAGTACGTTACTTTAATTGAAGTTGAATACTAATCCGGTTGTTAGTAATTAGTATTAAACATCAGGCTGAAGTTTAATTTTATGTTCGAGTACGTTAGCGCTATACATATACACACAATGTTTTCGGATGGCTCCGGAGAATTTGCCGAAATTGCACAGCAGGCAGATGAATGCGGGCTGGATATTATTTTAGTTACCGACCATAATACACTCCGCGGGCTTGAAGAGGGCTATGAAAAATGGTATGGAAATACTCTGGCTCTTATCGGTTATGAAATTAACGACAGGCAGAATAAAAATCATTATTTAGCTTTTGGGGTGAATAAAACATATTCCACACGCATGCATGCCAGGGAATATGTTAAAGCGATCTATGAAGATGGCGGTATAGGATTTTTAGCTCACCCGCATGAAAAAAGATCCTCGCTTGAAGAGCACCCGCCTTATCCATGGACAGATTGGGATTGCGAGAATTATACGGGAATTGAAATCTGGAACCACATGTCGGAATGGATGGAAGGGCTTACCGAACAAAATAAATTAAATTACTTTGTTCATCCCCTAAGGTCAATTATTGCCCCGTGCGAAGAATCGATTAAAGTATGGGATGAAGAAAGTCAAAAAAGAAAAGTTGTGGCCATAGGCGGAATTGATGCACATGCCCATAAGGTAAATGTACTGGGCTTCTTTGAATTTGAAGTTTTCCCGTACAAGGTATTATTCAAATCAATTAGGACACATATCCTCACCGGAGAAAAACTTGAAGTATCCAACAATCCCGCAATACTGGAAAAATCAAAGAAAAAGGTATATGAAGCATTAAAAGAAGGAAGATGTTTTATTTCCAATTTTTACAGAGGGGATGCCAGATCGTTCCGTTTTTATGCTGAAGACCGGGGCAGGGAATATCAGATGGGGGATACATTAAAATTGGCTCCATCGGTAAATTTATTGGTAAAATTGCCCGATACTGCCGCAAATATCAGATTAATCCATAATGGGGTTAAAATTCAGGAAATTGAAGCTGCCGAAGCCCTCTTCAAACCCGCTTTGCCGGGGCTTTACAGGGTGGAGGTTTACAACAATAATAATGCCTGGATTTTTTCAAATCATATTAGAATTGAAGGATAATTTTATTAAATTTCTAAGCTTAAATAAATTTTAATTACTAAAACAAGGTGTAATTGTGTTAGCAAAGCGCAAGAAACTATCGAAAAGAGAGATGAAAGAAGATAAACTTGTAACTTATTATTACAAGGCTAAGGACTTCGCTATTGAATACCAGGCAAAATTATTAATTGGTATAGGAATTTTAATTGTACTTGTAGTTGCTATTGTACTAATGAATCAGAATTCCGAAAAAAACAATCTAAAAGCAAATGCGCTTTTGTCTAAAGTTATTCCGGTTTTCATAAGTAACCAGTATGAACAGGCAATTGACGGTATCAAGTCCGACGGAATTACAGGGCTTAAACAGATTGTAAGTGATTACGGCAGCACTAACGCAGGCGAAATTGCAAAATTATATCTTGCCAAGGCATATTTTTATGTACGCGATTATGATAATGCAATGAAATATTTTAAAGATTTCAGCGGTGTAGGGGATATTTATAAAGCAGCAGCTTATGCAGGCATTGCAGGTTGTTATGAAGTTAAAAAAGATTATTCAGAGGCAGCAAGTTATTATAAAAAAGCTTTCTCAGTTGCTAAAGACAATGCAAATAACCCTGAATATATGTTAAAAGCCGGTATCAATTATGTGAATGACGGCAAGAATGATGATGCAAGAGAATTATTCATAAAAATTAAAGAAGATTATAAAAATACTACTGCCGCATATAATATTGACAGATATATGGCAATGACAGGCGGAAATAACTGATTTCCTATGGCAAAAGTTAAGCCGTGCCAAGCACGGCTTTTTTATTTAACTTGATTTTATAATAGCCTGTAATTAATTTTTAATTTATTATTTAGTAAATAACAGCAGGATGAAATGGCAGATACATCAGATTTAAGAAATGGCTTAATAATCCGTTTCAAAAACGATCTCTACACAGTTGTAGAATTCTTACATGTAAAACCGGGTAAAGGGGGAGCATTTGTAAGAACCACAATTAAAAATCTTAGAACCGGCAAAGTACTTGAAAATACTTTCCGTTCGGGTGAATCACTTGAAATTGTACGCGTTGAAAGAAGAAAATACCAGTTCCTTTTTAAAGAAGCGGGCGGTTTTGTATTAATGGATAACGAAACTTATGACCAGATTCCTGTTGCGGAAGAATATTTTGGAGACGGCCGCGAGTACCTTAAAGAAGGAATTGAAGTTGAACTTTTACTTGATGATAATGAAAAAATTATTAATGTTGAAATTCCTGTTTTTGTTAATTTGAAAGTTATTGAAACCGAACCAGGTTTTAGAGGCGATACCGCTACTAATACATTTAAACCGGCCAAGCTTGAAACGGGTGCGCAAGTTACCGTTCCTCTTTTTGTTAATGAAGGCGACCTCCTTAAAATTGATACCCGTACAGGCGGATACGTTGAAAGAGTAAAAAACTAAAAGGGTAAAATGGACCTAAATCTTATAAAAAAACTTATTAAGATTGTTGAACAAAGTGAAATAAGCGACCTAACTGTTGAAGAAGGTGAACTTAAAGTCGCAATTTCCAAAGGTTCAAAAAATACAAATGTTGTTTACCAGAATGCGCCTCAACAGGCACCTGTAAACCAGCCGGTTCAGCCGTCTGCTGTTACAGCATCCGCCGCAGTTGAAACTGTTCCGGAAAACAAAAATCTCCATGAAATTAAATCCCCTATTGTCGGTACATTCTATCATGCGCCCTCTCCTGATTCTGCTCCGTTTGTAAAAGTGGGCGATCATGTTTCAAGCGGTGCAGTATTATGCATTATTGAAGCAATGAAACTGATGAATGAAATTGAATCCGATGCAAGCGGCAAGATTGTAAAAATATTGGTTAATGACTCTTCCCCTGTTGAATACAACCAGCCTCTGTTCTTAATTGAAAAAGATTAATATTCCCTGAATTTTAAGGAGTAGTTTTGTTTAAGAAAATCTTAATTGCCAACAGAGGAGAAATTGCATTAAGGGTAATTAGAACCTGTAAAGAGCTTGGAATTCCTACGGTTGCAGTTTACTCTGAAGCAGATAAAGATTCGCTTCATGTATATTTTGCTGATGAAGCAGTATGTATAGGCCCTGCGCCCAGTTCCCAAAGCTATCTTAAATTTTCGAATATACTATCTGCTGCTCAGATTACCGGAGCCGATGCAATACATCCCGGTTACGGTTTCTTATCTGAGAATGCCCAATTCTCAGAAATTTGTGCTGCTACAAATATAAAATTTATTGGTCCTTCAGGCGAAATGATCCGCAAAATGGGGGACAAAGCCTATGCAAAAACCACAATGAAAAGTGTAGGCGTTCCCGTTGTTCCCGGTAGTGATGGTGCTGTTAAAGACATTTCCCTGTGTAAAAAAATTGCCGATGAAGTCGGTTACCCTGTAATTCTAAAAGCATCTGCAGGGGGCGGCGGAAAAGGAATGAGAATTGTATTTGATGAAAGCGGCATTGAAAAAGCTTTTATGGCAGCAAGCCATGAAGCTGAAGTTTCTTTCGGCAATCCCGAATTATACATTGAAAAATATGTAGAAAATCCGCGCCATGTTGAGTTTCAGATTATGGGGGATAAGTTCGGCAACATTGCTCATTACGGAGAAAGGGATTGCTCAATACAGCGCAGGCATCAAAAATTAATTGAAGAAACTCCATCTCCTATAGTTACTCCCGAACTTAGAGCAAAAATGGGGGAAGCTGCAATACTCGGCGCCCGTGCAGTAAATTATGAAGGCGCCGGTACAATAGAATTCCTTGTTGATAAAAACCGGAATTTTTATTTTATTGAAATGAATACAAGAATTCAAGTGGAACACCCTATTACCGAAATGGTTAATAATGTTGACCTTATACAAAGGCAGATTCTTGCTGCTGCAGGGGAAGTAGTTTTACCTCCTTCGGCTCCTCCCAGAGGGCATTGCTTTGAATTCAGAATAAATGCCGAAGATCCTGATAATAATTTCAGGCCCTGTCCGGGTAAAATTACCTATTTACATTTTCCGGGAGGGTTCGGTGTAAGAGTAGATTCCCACATTTATAATGATTACATTGTACCTCCTAATTATGATTCTTTATTGGCTAAACTGATTGTCTGGGGAACTGACAGGCCGCATGCAATTAAAAGAGCCAAAAGGGCTTTTGAAGAGTTCTCTATTAAAGGCGTTAAAACAACTGCCCCGTTCCATGAAAAAGTGCTTGAAAATGAAGTATTCCTAAGCAATAATTATGATACATCATTTATAGATAAACATATATAAAAAAAAGAGGACAAAATGAATATTCCAAAAGAATTGAAGTACACAAAAGACCATGAGTGGATTAAAGTTGAAGGTAAAGTTGGTTTTATCGGCATTACTGATTACGCTCAGGGTGAATTAGGTGATGTTGTCTTCGTTGACATACCTTCCGATTTGAGTGAAATTGTTGCAGGTGAAAGTTTCGGAACAATCGAAGCTGTTAAAACAGTTAGTGATATGTATGCACCTGTTACCGGAAAAGTTATTGAAATTAACCCTAAGTTAGTTGATGAACCTCAATTATTAAACAGCGAACCATATGGCGAAGGCTGGATTATTAAAATTGAAATTGCTAATCCTGCCGAACTGAATTCTCTGCTTGATGCTGCTGCTTACGGCGCGCAAATAGGATAATTATTATTTTCTTATCTTTAATTTTTCGTTATCCGCCCTTATCTAGGGCGGATAACAGGTACCACACAGAAAATTATACTTATGCATAGTTTATATATATGGAAATTGTTAATTTTCCCTTAATCATAAAGTTAGTTTCAATATTTCCCTTTTTCAAATCGTCAGGACTAGTTTAATGTTTCATAAAAAATCCATTCTTATAATTGATTTTGGCTCTCAGTATACACAATTAATTGCACGAAGAATCAGAGAATTAAAAGTCTATTCTGAAATCCATCCGCATAATTTCCCTTTGGAAAAAATTAAAGAAATGAGCCCTTCGGGAATAATATTTTCAGGCGGACCTATGAGTATATACGAAGAAGATTCCCCTCAGATTGATGCACGTGTATTTGATCTCAATGTGCCGATACTTGGTATCTGCTACGGGCAGCAGGTGGTTACAAAACAATTTAATGGTAAGGTGGAGGCTGCAGCTCACAGGGAATACGGTAAAACTCTTTTGAATATTATAGAGTATGATAAACTATTCAATGGACTTGATAAAGAAACACAGGTTTGGATGAGCCACGGGGATTATATTACCGGGCTTCCGCTTGGTTTTAAGATAACTGCCAAAAGCAGTAATTCTCCTATTTGCGCTATTTCAAATGAAGAGAAAAAAATATATGCATTGCAGTTTCACCCGGAAGTAGCACATACACTTCAGGGTTCGCTGATTCTGCGGAATTTTATTTTTGATGTGTGCGGCTGCAAAGGGGATTGGACTCCAAAAAGTTTTATTCAAAATTCAATTGATGAAATAAGGGAAAAAGTCGGAAATAAAAAAGCTATCTGTGCATTAAGCGGGGGAGTGGATTCATCGGTTGCAGCAATTCTTCTGCAAAAAGCAATTGGCGATAATCTTATCTGTATTCATGTCGATACCGGAATGATGAGAAAGAATGAAAGCCGCGACATTGTAAAAATGTTTAAAGATAATTATAATCTTCATTTAATTCATATTGATGCAACGGATAAGTTTCTTACAAAGCTTAAAGGGGTTTCAGATCCCGAAACAAAAAGAAAAATTATCGGCAATACTTTTATAGAAGTTTTTGAGGAAGAAGCCAAAAAAGCGGGACAAATAGAATTTTTAATTCAGGGTACTTTGTATCCAGATGTAATTGAATCTGTTTCCGTTAAAGGGGCGTCGGTAACAATTAAGACGCATCACAATGTTGGCGGCCTTCCGGAAAAAATGAATATGAAACTTATAGAGCCCTTCAGGGAATTATTCAAGGATGAAGTTAGGGCAATAGGCATTGAACTTGGCCTGTCTGCCGAATTTATTGGAAGGCATCCTTTCCCGGGCCCGGGCCTTGCTGTTAGAATTCTGGGCGAGATTACTAAAGAACGGCTTGAAATTTTAAGAGAAGCCGATGATATTTATATAAATGAATTAAAAGCATTTAATGTATATGATGAGATATGGCAGGCATTTGCAGTATTGCTCCCGGTGCAATCGGTAGGCGTAATGGGGGATAACCGAACTTACGAGAATGTTGCGGCTTTAAGGGCTGTTACTTCAACAGACGGTATGACGGCCGATTGGTATCACTTCGATTATAAAATTCTTGAATCTGTATCTAATAAAATTACCCGCTCCGTAAAAGGAATTAATAGAGTGGTTTACGATATAAGCTCCAAACCTCCTTCAACTATTGAGTGGGAATAAGATGGATGAAAGCGAATTAGAGTTCCGGTTCAATAAGGCAGCCGAATATCAGGAAGAAGGAAAATTTCTTCATGCTATTCAGATATATTCGCAGTTGTCAAATTTCGGCGGATATAAAAGAGAATCATGCATACAGCTCCATAAAATTTATGAAAGCATGGGTAAAATTGATAATGCATCAAAAATCCTGAAAGATTTTTTGGCTGAATTTCCGGATGATTTTGATTTAAGAAAATATTATTCCCTCTTTTTAATTAAAAATTCCATGTATGAAGAAGCTGAAGGACAGTTGTCATTCTTATCAACTAATGAAATACCGGAAGTAAAATTTCTTTCAGGTATAGCCCGGTTTTTTCTTAAAGAGTTTGAAACAGCATCCATAAATTTTGCCGATTTTCTTGAACAAAATAAATCATCCGATTACTGCTATGATGCATACATTTATCTTGCCAAAACATACCTTGAGCTGAATGAAATTGATAAAGCCCTTGAAGCAGCAAGAAAAGCAGATAACATCTATTCCAGTGATGATGAATTGCAGCTTGTACTTACGAAAATATATTTGCTCAAGGGTATGAATTTCCATGCGTTCGATGCTGTTTCAAAAGGCTTGAGGCTGAATAATGAATCCAGGCAGATGAATGAACTGGCAGGCAGAATATTATTTGAAATTGGCGAATATGAAAAGGCCGAAAACCATCTAAATAAAATAGCAGACGGCTCTGAACAGCCTGATGAAATCTTTACTCTTCTTGGCATTATTTATTTTAAAAAGAATAATCATGATAAAGCAAGCGAAATGTTTGCAAAAGCCCTGGAGTTAAATCCTGGCAATTCACTGGCCGCTAAAAGTATTAAAGCCTGCTCTGAAATAATGAAAAACAAAAATGTATCCCAATAAAGAAATTAAATTGTGGAAAAGAAAAGCTTAACTGTAAAAGAATTACCGCTGGACGACAGGCCCCGTGAGAAACTTCTTCTTAGAGGCGCTCAGAATTTAAGCGATGCAGAGTTAATTGCCATTCTTCTCCGTTCCGGTAAAAAGGGAAAACCGGTAACCCAGCTTGCACAGGAGCTGATTCAGGAAAATGGCGGTATCAGTTCTATTGCTTCCAAGTCCGTAGAGTCTTTAACAAAGTACTCCGGAATAGGGAAAGACAAGGCTGCCGCAATTGCAGCCGCTTTTGAACTGGGAAGGCGTATTGATTTCCAGAAAAAATGGTTTTCCGATAAAAAAGTTACTTCGCCGGCAGATGTTGCCGAAATATTTATCCCAATTCTCCGGGATGAACTGAAGGAAAAATTCATAATTATCTGTCTTAGTTCTGCAAATAAAATAATTAAATGGGAGACCATCTCCGTTGGTACTCTTAACTCAAGTGTGGTGCATGCAAGGGAAATATTCAAGGCAGCCATTGATAATAGTTCGGCAAGCATAATATTGCTGCATAATCATCCTTCAGGGAATGCGGAGCCCAGTAATGAGGATATTTCGATAACAAAAAGGCTTGCAGAGGCAGGTAAGATTATAGATATCCCCATTTTTGACCATATTATTATTGCCGGAGACAAATATACCAGTTTAGTGGACAAAAGGTTGATTTAATAAATGTCCATAAGGAAGGCTGTAATTTGCCAAAGGAAAAAGTTTACGAAAATTAATTTTTTTTAACATCAATAAATAACTGATGAAAAATTCAATTAAAAATAATTATTTAATATATTTAACGTCAGAATTAAAAAAATTATTGGAGGATGAATGAAAAATCTGAAAAAAGTGGTTATCAGTTCTTTGTCCGTAGCCGTTTTAGTTGGCTCATTAAGTTTAGCAGGCTGCAGCGGTGTAAGTGAAGAACAAATGGCTCAACTTCAGGCTCTAAGAACAGAAGTAAAAGCTTTAGAAAAAGAAATTGCAGACGCAAAGAACGATAAGGCAAAAATCGAAAGAGAGATTGCTGAAAAGAATGCAAAGTTAGATGAATGCAATAAGCTTAAAGCAGAAATAAAGAAAAATTTAGACAAAATGGGTAAAAAATAAGTTTTGAAAAAGGAGATAATAATGAATATTAGAAAATTTTTATTTGCTTCCTTCGTCCTTTCTTTTGCTCTTGCTTTTACAGCTTATGCACAGGAAAAAATGACTACGGAACAGTGGCAAAATGAAATGTCTTTACTTACCAATAGAAAAGCTTCTTTAACAAAAGATATAGCTTCTCTTCAAACTGAAATTGCTGACCTCAAAGCTCAGTATGTTAAAATACAATCACCTGAAGACTGTAGGAAAGAAGTTCATGCTTTATTAGGTGTTACTTCTAAAACCGAATTAGATAATTACGGTAACTTAGTAAATGCTCTTGATGCTAAGATAGATAACAAACAGGCTTCCAAGGAAGATCTTCAGGCTGAATTAAACCAATTGAAAAACAACAGAGCAACTGCCGATCCTTTATATTATGATAAAGTTGAAAATCAGCTTCAGAGAAAACTTGATGCCATAGAACAGCAGAAAAAAGAAGAACAGAAACTTGCTGAAGAAAAAATGGAATATACTGTTAAAAAAGGGGACTGTCTTTGGAACATTGCAAAGAAAAAAGAATATTATTCAAATCCATTTGCATGGCCTAAAATTTACAGTGCTAACAGAGACCAGATTAAGAATCCTGATTTAATTTATCCAAAACAAATCTTCAAGATTCCTAACCTTACCGACGAAGAAAAAAATCATTATGATAAAGTAAAGAGAAATTTTAAACCTGCTCCTCCAAAACAAGAACAGGCTGCAAAATAATTGTATAATCTGTTACAGATGATAGTTTTACATAATAAGCCCTTTTCATATTTTTGAAGAGGGCTTTTTTAATTATTTGGAGGCTGATACGGAAACCGAAAAAATAATGAAGCTGGAGAAGATTGATTTTCTCTCTTTTCTAGGAGTTAATGATTCTAACTTAAAAGTTGTGGAAGACAGGTTCAGCGCAAATATTATAGTCCGCGGCGATTCTATAATTATTAAAGGTGTTGATGCCGAAGTCGAAGCAATAGAACGAATATTTAAGGAAATGATATTTGTTATTAACACTTCCGGCAGGCTTCATCCACCTGATGTTGAAACTATTATTGACCTTACTCTTGAAGGAAAAGAAATAGTAAGCGATGCTGAGCTTGAAAATATTATTCTTTATACGAAGAAAGATGTAATAAAAGCTAAAACACCAAACCAGATTAAGTATGCAGAAGTAGTTAAGAAAAATGATATTTGTTTTGCCATCGGGCCTGCAGGTACCGGTAAAACATATCTTGCTGTTGCCTTTGCTATAGCGGCTTTTAAAAAGGGTACTGTTAAAAAGATTGTACTTGTACGTCCAGCTGTTGAAGCAGGGGAAAGCCTCGGGTTTTTACCGGGGGATTTTAAAGAAAAAATTGATCCCTATCTGCGCCCGTTATATGATGCCTTGCAGGATATGCTCCCCGTTGACCAGTTGAGAGGCTACATTGAAAAAGATATAATTGAAATTGTCCCGCTTGCATATATGCGCGGAAGAACATTAAACAATGCCTATGTTATTCTTGATGAAGCGCAGAATTCCACCACATTGCAGATGAAAATGTTTTTAACCCGCCTTGGGCCTAACTCTAAATCTATTATTACAGGTGATGATACTCAGATAGATTTACCGCATAATACTCCAAGCGGACTGATTCAGGTTAAAGAAATTCTTAAAACCGTGGATGGTGTTGGATTTGTTTATTTTGATAAAAAAGATGTAGTACGCCATAAGTTGGTTAAGGATATTATTGAGGCGTATGAAAAATTCGGCAACGGGAATAAAAATTAATCTTCCGACCACCCCCTTGGTCCCCCTCCTATCCAAAAAACGGACAGGAGGTGGATTTGGAAGATTATTTGATGATTAAATAACTACGTATAAGCAATAATTGGCGGGGAAAAAATGTTAAAAAGATTTTTAATTGTTTTAGCGATAGGATTAGGCTTATCACTTGAATTAAATTCTTGTTCCCAGAAACAGGAAGACAGTAATTCAAAAATTCAATTAATAAAAAATGAAAAAATTGATACTACTACTTTCCAAAACCAAATTGAAAAGATCAAGATACTCAATCTCCCTATGGTGGTTAAAGATGGAATAAAGGAAAATCAATTTCTTGAAAATATACAGTTACATGATCTAATCAAAGATGAAGAAGGGCCAATAAATATTTGCGGAAGGATATTCCCTAATCCTAATTTTTATACTCTATTATGCGGCGCAGCCGGGGATTATTTAATTCCATTTTTATATTCTTACGGGAAAGATGGTCAATTAATTGATCGTCTGAAATTAGAAGGGCCTTGTGGTGAAGATTGCGGGTACATATATTCGACTACAGTAATTTTCAACAAGGATTATACTATTTCAAAAACTGATACAACAAGGCATTATAAAGTTGATAAGAACGACAATAATATACCTGGGACCGATACTGTTTATGTTAAAAAGATAAAATATAAGTTAAATGACACCGGCAAATTTACAAAGATAGATTCCAGTAAAACGGTAACATATAAAAAATAATATATTGACTTCATTGAAGTCATACATTGGTAATAACTTAAACATAAAAAAAAGTATTATAGAACTTTCTTACTTTCTTCCCAATACTTATCCATTTCGGCAAGATTGGATTCGGTAATTTTTTTGCCTTCTTCTTTAAGTTTGTTTTCTATATAGGTAAATCTTTTTACGAATTTCTCATTAGTAAAACGGAGTGCATTTTCCGGATTGATATGTAGGAATCGGGAATAGTTAGTAAGTGCAAAAAGAATATCCCCCATCTCTTCTTCAATTTTTTTCTTATCCCCCGAGTCTTCAATTTCCTGAAGTTCTTCAATTTCTTCAATCACTTTTTTCCAAACATCTTTTTTATGTTCCCAGTCAAAACCTACTTTAGAAGCTTTATCCTGCAGCCGTTCTGCTCTTGTAAGAGCGGGCAGGTTTTTAGGAACTCCCTGAAGCAAATTTTCTCTTCCTTCGGTTAGTTTTATTGATTCCCAATTCTTCAATACTTCTTTTGTGTCTTTTACTTCAACATCGCCGAAAATATGAGGGTGCCTTCTAATAAGTTTTTCCTTTATACCGTCAATAACTTCGTTCAAATTAAAATGCCCCTCTTCCTGGGCAATAAGAGAATGGAAAAGAATATGAAGGAGCAGATCGCCAAGTTCTTTTTTCAGTTCATCATACTGTTTTTCATCTATTGCTTCAATTACTTCGTAAGTTTCTTCCAGTGTTGCCATTTTAATAGAATCATTAGTTTGTTCCCTATCCCACGGGCATTCTTTCCGTAATCTTTTAATAACTTCAACCAATTCCTTAAAATTCTGTTCTTCAGTCATTTTCCTATTTCCCTTTTTTTGGTTGGAAAATTAGTAATAAATAGAGGCATTACAAACTTTTTTAGTGTAAATAACGTTAATTCTAAGTAATGTTCAAATTTAGCTCATAAAATCATATATTTACAGGTGAAATTTTTGGAGTAATTGATGTTTGAAGATAAATTAAAAGAATTGGGCATTGAGCTTCCTGAAGCTCCCAAGCCACTCGCAGTTTACATTCCGGTTGTTAAAATGGATAATATAGTATTCACTGCAGGGCAAATTCCTTTAAAAAATGGGAAATTGGTGTTAGAAGGTAAGGTCGGGAAGAATTTATCATTGGAAGAGGGGCAGAAAGCAGCTGAACAATGCGCTATAAATTGTTTAAGTGTAATTAAATCAATTTGCGGAAGCCTTGATAATATTGAAAGAATAGTAAAGTTGACTGTATTCGTAAACAGTGCTGATGATTTTGCACTTCAGCATCTTGTTGCTAACGGCGCATCCGAATTTATAGGTAAAATATTCGGTGATGCCGGCAGACATGCAAGGAGTGCCGTAGGAGTTAATCAGCTGCCAATGAATGCACCTGTTGAAGTTGAAATGATTGTAAAATTAAAGGATTAAATAGAAAGCAGCAGTTATGTTAATAACAATGTTCAAATCTAAAATTCATCAGGCGGCAATTACGCAGGCAGACCTGAATTATGAAGGAAGCCTGACAGTTGACGAAGATTTACTTGATGCAGCAGGTATACTTGTTCATGAAAAAGTGCAGGTTGTAAATATAAATAACGGAAACCGCTTTGAAACCTATACTATTAAAGGTAAAAGGGGAAGCGGTGTTATTGGCCTGAACGGTGCCTGCGCCCGGCTTGGAATGGCCGGGGATAGGGTAATTATTATTGCATATGCCAATATGACCGAAGAAGAGGCAAAAAATTTCACTCCGAAAGTTGTAATTGTGGATGAAAAAAATAATATTATAAAGAAACAATAATAAATTTTTAGTGTAAAAGAGGAAACGGAAGAGGAAGGTATGAAAAAATACATTTTAGTTATTTTGGTGCTTTTCAGTTCAATATCTTTTGCGCAGTTAAAAGCAGATGCTGATAAGCAGCCTAACGTGATGAGCGGTATTCTTGCTAAGGACGGTTCAAATTCTTTCCTTGGATTATTCAACCCGGCCAATTTTTCAATGCATCACAGCCTTGAAATGTCTTATGCTAATCTTGGAAACGGATATATGACCCTTGGCGTTTATACTAACAGCATATCATACAAATTCAGCGATGTATTAAATTTTCAAATGGATGCAAGCATTATCAATTCCCCGGCAAATTCTTTCGGTAGTGATTTTACTAAACAGTTAAACGGAATCTATATTACACGGGCACTTCTAAATTATAAACTTTCAGATGATATTAAAATATTCATAGAATACAGAAGAATGCCTATGGGGCTCTACATTTCCCCTTATGGATACTCGGGATTTGGAAACTCAGGTCTTGGTTATTATGGTTATGGATTTAATTCTTTTGGGGAAGAATGACAAAATTTTTTTTTATATTTATAACCGGGTATTTTTGCCCGGTTATTTTTTTATTAATAAACACAGTTAAGATTGAAAACCGCTAAAGACACAAAAAAGCCGGAAAAAAAGGCAAAAGATTTCAAGATTTCTGCAAATAATATTTTCATTAATATTTTAATAGGGCTTCTTGTAATTTTTATCCTTTATATGGCGTTTTCCATTTATGTAAAATTGACCAGGAAAGAAGCGGAAGTTCCGGCAGATTTCAAATCGCGTCCCCGTTCTGAGATTATTCAGGTGGAAGTTTTAAATGGTTCAGGTGTATCGGGACTTTCCGAAAAAGCGGCAGACTATTTAAGGAAATTCAAGTTTGATGTTGTAAGTAAAGGCAATTATGAATCATTCGATATTCTTGAAACCATTGTAATTGACCGTACCGGAAATATTGCCAATGCCGAGGCAGTTGCTAAAGCACTCGGAGTGAAATCTAAAATAGTTCAGCAGATCAACAATAATTTTCTTCTCGATGTTACGGTTATAATCGGGAAAGATTATTATAATTTAGAAGCATTAAAGTGAGGTAACATGGATTCATTAAAATTTGCCAAAATGATTTCAGAACATATACTAGCCAAAAAAGGGCACGATATAAAAATTCTTGAAATAAAAAAAATCTCAGGCCTTGCCGATTACTTTGTGGTTTGCTCTGCAGATGCAGACAGACAGGTAAAAGCTATTGCCGATGAAGTGGATGATAACCTTAGCCAGGAAGGAATTAAATGCCTTCATAAAGAAGGATACGAAACTCTAAATTGGGTTATATTAGATTATTTTGATGTTATGGTGCACATATTCCGTAATGAAGCGCGGTCATATTACGGCCTGGAAAAGCTCTGGGGCGATGCTCCTGCATTTGAAGTAAAAGATAAATAAGGAATTGGTAAATTGAGAAAATATTTAGCAGAAATTTTTAATAAAGTTGCCGAAAAGTTAGAGTACTTAAAAGATGCACAAATAGTTTTTAGTGTCCCTGCAAATCAAACGCAGGGGGACTATTCAACCAATATTGCTCTTATTACAAGCAAAGCGTTGAAAAGAAACCCAAGGGAAACCGCAAATGAGATTATTTCAAATTTAAGTTATGACTCCAAAAAGATTGAAAAGATTGAGATTGCCGGACCGGGATTTATTAATTTTTTCTTTACTAAAGAATATACTGCCGGTATTGTAAATGATGTTGCCGCTAAAAACAGTTCATTCGGCAAATCGAATAAATACAAAGGTAAAAAAGCACAGGTTGAATTTGTTTCTGCAAATCCAACAGGGCCTTTAACGGTGGGCCATGGGCGCAATGCTGTAATAGGCGATACAGTAGCTAATATGCTTGAATGGATTGGGTATGATGTTGAAAGGGAATACTATTTTAATAATGCCGGGCGCCAGATGCGCGTTCTTGGCGATTCCGTTAAAAAAAGATATTTACAAATTGCCGGAATTGAAACAGAATTTCCTGATGATTATTATCAGGGGGAATATATAAAGGAAATAGCACAAAGCCTTTTTAATGAGAAAGGTAAAAGTTTAATTGATGAAGACTGCGAGGGGATATTCAAGCAAACAGCGGAAAAAGAAATATTTGCCGATATTGAAAAAACCCTGAAAAGAATTTCGATTTCATTTGATAAATATTTTAATGAACATACTCTTTATACCGACGGCAGAATTGATAATCTATTAAAAACCTTTAAAGAAAAAAATCTTTCCTATGAAAAAGACAGTGCAATATGGCTAAAGCTTAGCGAACTTGGTAATGATGCCGATAAAGTAATTGTTAAATCTACCGGCGAGCCGACTTACCGCCTTCCCGATGTTGCTTATCATATTACAAAATTCGAAAGGGGATATGATCTTATGGTTGACCTTTTCGGAAGCGACCACAATGCTACTTATCCTGATGTTCTTGCTGCTTTAAAAGCGATGAACTATGACACGGGTAAAATAAGAGTTCTGATTCACCAGTTTGTTACTATCATAGAAAAAGGTGAAGTTGTTAAAATGTCTACCCGTAAAGCAAATTATATAACACTGGACGAACTGATTGATGAAGTCGGCAGTGATGTAGTCCGTTATTTCTTTATTATGAGAAGCATTGCAAGCCATCTTAATTTTGATCTTGATATTGCTAAAAAGCAATCCGATGAAAACCCCGTATTTTATCTTCAATATGCACATGCCAGAATAGCTTCTATTCTTAGAATGGTTAAGGAACAAAACCTTAATGCATCATACGGCAGTCTTTCGATGCTGGCAGCACCAGAGGAACAAAACCTGCTTAAGAAATTGCATTTGTTTGAAGATGAAGTACTCTATGCATCCGAAAATTACGAACCCCATAGAATAGCTAATTTTCTGGAAGAACTTGCAGCTCTTTTCCACAGATTCTATACCGAATGCAGGATTATAGGAACTGAGAAAAATTTAGCTGAAGCCAGAATTGCCCTTTGCATTGCAGTGCAGACTGTAATGAAAAATGGTCTTGCAATTCTTGGGCTTAGTGCTCCTGAAAAAATGTAATATTTTATCATTTTTCTAAAAATGAAAATATCCGCTAAAATTTGAACTTATTAATTCGATTCTCTTGTAATAATTTTTATAGTTGAAAATCTTTTAATATTTAATTATTATATATTAATATTATTAAGAAAATTTTTATAGAATAGATTTAGAATTTGTGAATTATTGTTTCTCAAATTTTAAATGAAAAAAGGGTCTTTAACAAGAATCATGCAATGGAGCAAATCACTAATTATGAATAATCAAATTAAGAAAATATAAGTATGAGTTTTGATATAAAGACATTGGTAATAGTTATCGGCATAACACATTTTATGCAGGTAATAGTATTTTATTTCCAGTATAAATTTAATAAATCCAAGATGGGGCAGGGCTGGTGGCTGTTATGGAGCTTAACCGAATTAGTAGGCTTCTTTCTGGTTCCTATGAGGAGCAATCCTCTCCTTTTACCCTGGATAATTGCCTTTCAGGATATTATAATTCTTAGCGGAACTATATATGTATATCTGGGTATGAAACAATTCTTTGATAAAAAAATAAACGTTAAGTTTATAATAATTTTTATTTCTTCTTTTGCAGTTATTCATTGGTTTTTCTGTTTTATAATAGATTCTATACAAATAAGGACTTTGTTATTTGATCTCTCTCTCTCATCAATAAGTTTTGCAACTGCTTTATTTTTATATAAAAACAAAAATGCACTTATTAATTCTACTGCTAATTTTAATATAGTATTATTTTTTATCCATGGATCAATTTTCATTTACAGATCCGTAGTAATAGTTTTGGGAATTTCAGTTGTTGATATATTTGCACAGAACTTCTTTAATATAATTCAATTTGTAGATGCATTTATGATAGGGCTGTTATGGACTTATGGTTTTATAATAATGCTTAATCAAAGGCTAAATGCGGAAGTTGTGCAAAAGAATCAAAAGCTTGCTGAAATGGTTGCAACAAAGGATAAATTCTTTTCAATAATTGCCCATGATCTTAAAAGCCCTTTTCAGGGACTGATAGGATATTCTGAAATATTATCTAACGAATATAATTCACTTGATGAGGAAGAAAGAATTTCTTTTATAAAGAGTATTGCAGAACTCAGCAACAGTTCATTTAAGCTTTTAGAAAATCTATTAGAATGGTCAAGGATGCAGACAGGCCAGTTATCTTATGATCCTGAAGAATTTAACCTTCTGCACGAAATAAATCCTACTCTTTTATTACTTAAACAAACTGCCGCAAATAAAGGCATTGAGTTAAATTATCCTGAAGAAAATTCTATATCCGTCATGGCTGATAAAAATATGATTTCTGCTATAATCAGGAACCTTGTTTCGAATTCTATTAAATTTACAAAACCGGGAGGAAAAATTTCTGTTAATTTAGAAAAGTCAGATCACTCTGTGGAAATTTCAGTTGAAGATACAGGTATAGGAATTGAAAAAGAAAATCTTAAAAAAATATTTAAAATTGATAAAGGCGTCGGCAGGAGAGGTACAGCAGGGGAAGAAGGTACAGGGCTTGGGCTTATCCTTTGCAAAGAAATGGTTGAAAAACATGGCGGCACTATTACTGTTCAAAGCGAATTGAACAAAGGAAGCAAATTTAAATTTTGTATTCCTTTTCATTAGAAGTTCAATGAAAAAAAGAAGTTTATTCATTTTATATTAAAAAAAGGCATAATATTCCCATTTTTTAAGTTAAAAGGATAACTAAACATACAGTATCGTACAACATATCTTATTTTTCCCCTCAAAATGCTAAATAATCGGTAATTTATTTCGAATATAAATTATGATTGTTCGGAGTATGCAAAAAGCTAATATTTATTATGAAAGTGCGCGGTATATTTGTTATCATTTTATTTTTTGTACTTACTGCATTTATAAATGATAAGAGTGAAATAAAATTCACTAAAGCTGAACTAGACTATATAAAAAGTATCGGTAGGGTAACCATGTGTGTTGATCCCGATTGGTACCCTTTCGAATCTGTAGATAAAGATGGCAAATTTTCTGGTATTGCAGCTGATCTTATAGACCTTGTTTCCCAACGGACCGGAATAAAATTTGAACTGGTTAAAACTAAAGACTGGAATGAATCTCTCGAATATTCTAAGGCCGGAAAATGTAGAATGATTTCTTTCTTAAATCAGACCCCCGAACGGCTGAAGTGGCTTATTTTTACAGAACCTATATTTAACGATTTAAGTGTTATTATTACAAGGGAAGAGCACCACTTTATTGCCAGCCCGGTAGAGATGTCGGGGCAGACAGTTGTTGTACCTACAGGCGATGCAGTAGAAGAAAGGTTAAGGCATGATCATCCCAAAATAATGGTTATAAATACAGAGACCGAAGAAGAAGCTTTTGATCTGGTTGTGAATAAGAAAGCGGATATGACAATACGTTCTCTGATTATGTCGGCCTACACAATCCGTAAAAAAGGAATGTTTAATTTAAAAATTGCCGGCCAGCTTCCGGAATATACCAACTATCTAAGACTTGGTTTACTCAAAAATGAAACTATTCTTCGCGATATTTTAAATAAAGCTATAGCAACAATATCCGATGAAGAAAAGGCTCAGATTGTTAATAAACATGTTTACATTACAATTGAAACGCCTATTGATTACTGGTTAATTATTAGAATAGCTTCAGTTATTGTTGTTTTAGGCATTATAATGATTTACTGGAATTACCGCTTAAAAAAAATAAATGAAGAAAGAAATATCCTTCTTGATAATATTCCGGTTCAGGTTTGGTATATGTCTGATGACCATACTTATGGAGCTGTTAATAAAGCACATGCATCTTTTCATGGCGCAAGGGCAAATGAATTAGCCTATAAAGACATGTTCAAAGTATTGCCCAAAGAAATTGCTGAAGCACATAATAAAAGGATAAGGGAAGTACTTTCAACGGGTAAATCGATCTATTTGGAAGATTGGGAAATGGATTATACAGGAAGTGAAAGATTATTGTCAATTACAAAATCCCCCAAGCTGCGTTCAAATGGGACTGTGGAATATGTAATTTGTTTTGCAAGGGATATAACGGAACAAAAAAAGGCAGAAGAATTATTAAAGCATAATGAAGAAAGGTTCAGAGTAATATTTGAGAATGCCCCAATTGGTATCTTCCGTTTCGATAAAGACGGGATTATTAATTCCTGTAATGATAATTTTGTAAAAATAATTGGTTCATCGCGTGCGCTTCTAATCGGATTGAATATGATGAAACTGCCTGATATAAGAATAGTTGAAGCTCTTTCAGTATGCTTATCTGGGAATAGTACAGTATTTGAAGGTGATTATCATTCAACCACAGCTGACAAGTTGACACCTGTCAGACTTTTATTCCAGCCTCAGTTTACAGCTGATAATTCTATTGACGGAGGAATCGGCATTGTTGAAGATATTTCCGAGAGAAAATTTAATGAAATAAAAATCCACAATTACATGGAGGAATTGGAAAAATTAAATCAGGAATTATCCATTTCCAAAAGCATTATTGAAGAAAGCCTGTATGAGAAGAATCAACTGGTTGAAAAACTTGAACTGATAAATTCTGAAAAAGATAAATTTTTTACTATTATAGCTCATGATTTACGCAATCCGTTTCAATCCTTTATAGGTTTAACCGATTTGATGGCCAATGATGTTGACAGCCTTACTATTAAGGAAGTATCAAGTTTAAGCGAGTCCTTAAACAAACAGGCAAAAAATCTTTTCGAACTATTGAAAAACTTATTAGAGTGGGCAAAAATGCAGCAGGGAACAATTGCATTTGAACCGTCTCCATATGATTTGACCCGGCTTATCGATCAAAATATAGAGAGAGTTAAATTAAATGCTGCATCAAAAGAAATTTCTATTTCAAAGAAAGTAAAAGAAAATTTTGTTGTATATGTTGATGAAAATATGATTAATTCCGTTATAATGAATTTGCTTACAAATGCAATCAAATTTACTCCAAGAAATGGCGAAGTAGCCATTTGCACTGAAAAAGAAGGGAATGAATTTGTAAAAGTTTCTATTATTGATAACGGAATTGGGATGGAAAAAGAATTGGTTGAAAAACTTTTCCGGATTGATCAAAAAGTTAGCCGGGTGGGGACTGAAGGGGAAGCAAGTTCTGGGTTGGGATTGCTTCTTTGCAAAGATTTCATACAAAAACATTATGGGGATATTTGTGTTGAAAGCCAGCCTTGTAAAGGAAGTACATTTAGTTTTACTTTGCCTATTTATTATTCTTCATAGCACTTCGTTTTTCAATCTGTAAAAACCACGCGTTAATTATTAAATTTTTATTTGGTTTAGTATTAATAATTGAATCAAATCAAATATTACTCCTGCTTTTCTTATTAAATTCTTGAATCAAAAATCATAAATGAAAATATTAAACAAATATTCATATATTGCGATTATAATCTTATGAAAGATATTTTGCTGCAGAAGTGCAGCATTTTACACACCTGTCTATCTTTTGTAGTGTGGCGCAAATTTAACTACATAATAAAATAAAATGGAGGGTTTATGAAAACCTTAATAAATTCTTATCCGAGCAAAATGGATAGTTATTGGCTGCCGGATGTTAAAGCAATGTTGGATTCAATGACATCGTACGGCCTTACTTTGGAGGAATTCAAACAGGCTATAATGGTTAAAGGATTGTCGCAGGCAAAAAGCAATGGCGGACATGCATGGATAGTCGATTCAAGCACTGCCAAAGGTGCATTCAATCAGGATATTCAGAATTTCATTGGCTCCGATGTATTCCCTGCTTTTGCAAAAGCCGGCATTAAATATTTCATCACCGTTATGCCTAAAGCAAGTGCAATAACGAAAATGACAGTTAAAAATTTCTCTTCCAAAACCGGACCGAATGGAATTCAGCTTGTTGAAGTAGATTCACTCGATGATGCCATTGACTGGCTTAAGAAAAATCAATAAATATTAATTTCTGAAATATTCGGTTAAATTGTTATTAAGAACCCTGATTGTAATAAAAAGCAGTCAGGGTTTTGTTTTATTCATATGAAACTCGTACCGGCCATCTTTTGTTAGCATTTTAAGAATGAAATTACATGAAAGGTAGAAAATAAAATATGCAAAAGATAACTCCATTTTTATGGTTTAATAATAATGCTGAAGAAGCAGTAAATTATTATACATCTCTATTCAAAAATTCCCGCATAGGCCTTATTACCCGCTATGGTGATGAAGGGCATGGAATTAATGGAAGCATAAGAACAATATCCTTTACTCTGGATGGACAGGAATTTATGGCCTTAAACGGCGGACCTGTTTTTTCCTTCTCGCAGGCTATTTCATTTTTGGTAAATTGTGATTCGCAGGAAGAAATAGACAGGCTCTGGGATAAACTTTCCGAAGGGGGCCAAAAGCAGGTATGCGGGTGGCTTGTTGATAAATTCGGGATTACCTGGCAGATTGCTCCTAGCTCACTTGGTGAAATGATGAAATCGGATTCCTGTGAAAAACAGCAGAGGCTGATAAATGCTCTGCTTCAAATGGAAAAACTTGATGCCGATATTCTAAAACAGGCATTCGAAGGTTTATAAAACTTAAGATTCATTTATAGAATTAGTAAATTATTTTTAATATGTTTCATTTAATTATATAAATAATGTATGAGGTAATTATGCAGTTAAAATTCTTTAGTGTAATGGTAGATGATCAGGAAAAGGCATTAAGTTTTTATACTGAGAAATTGGGATTTGTAAAAATGGCAGATATACCCATTGGTGAATTCCGCTGGCTTACTGTAGTTTCACCCGATGGTATTGAAGGTGTTGAACTGGTACTTGAACCGATGGCGTTTCCTCCGGCAAAAGATTACCAGAAAGCTATGTTCGATGCGGGAATTCCGGCTACTGCTTTTATTACCAAAGATATTCACGCTGATTATGAAAGGCTGAAAAATGCGGGAGTTGTTTTCCGCACTGAACCGCAGGATATGGGAGTTATATGCGCAACTGTTTTTGAAGATACATGCGGTAATCTTATTAATCTTGTTCAGCCGGCTATTTAAATAATCACAAAAGGTAGCAGTTTATATAAGGATGATTAATGAAACAAAATAGAATAGTTCATAATAATGTGGATGAATATATTGCTTCATTCCCTGCGGATATTCAAAAGAAACTGACACGGATTAGAAAAACAATTAAATCACTCGTGCCTATAGCGGAAGAAAAGATCAGTTACTGCATGCCTGCATTTTTTCTTAATGGTGTGCTTGTATATTATGCCGCATTTAAGAATCATATAGGATTTTTTCCAAAGGCAAGCGGTATAGCCGCATTTAAAAAGAAATTAACAGGTTATACAGTCGGGAAAGGAGGCGTGCAGTTTCCCTTAGATGAACCTATACCCATTGAACTAATAAAGGAAATTGTGGAATTCAGAATAGCTGAAAATTTGAATAAAGGAAAGCCGGTGAAAAAGAAATAATATACTCATCTGCAAATTATTGCAATTATTTAAAAGATAATTGAAGAATAATAAATTAAATGGTAAGTTTGTTATATGCAGGTTTAATAAGATTGGTTAACAAAGAAAAAACTAAATAATAATTTAGGGGAGCGAAATGAACACTCAGATTAAGAACATGGTGTTTACCATATTGTTAGGTTTTTTAATGTGTATAGCAATCGGATTGATATTGTACGGTACAGACATATTTATGATTCATTTAACATTATTCGGTATAGTTCTGGGAGGATTTTTCGGAGCTGTAATTTTTACTGTATTCAAATACCGCCAAATGCGCGATAAAATTCTGGTCCTAATAGTTATTTTGCTGATTGATATTATAGCGTTAGGGCAATCATTTATTGTAAAAATATTTATTAGAGATGTTTTAATTTTAGCTGCATGGGCACTATCAATTTATTGTTATTTACTATTTTTGAATAAATACAACACTTTCCCATTGTTCATAAGAAGCCTGGCGCTTCCTCTTTTGTATGGTATTTTTACGGTTATTGCCACTTTGATTTTAAGCCTCATTTTTAATGCCGGTACAGAACTTAGCATCCGTGCATTATATTTGAATGGCAGGTCGGCAGCTATCATCGGTTTAGGTCTTGGCCTTGGATTTGATTTATATGAGGTGCTGAAGAAATACATTGCAAAGTAATGTAATAAATTATAGAAATGTTTATGGATGCCTGCGCAGGCAAGGCGGCTAAATAATTTATCAGACAAGACATTCACTCCGAAGGAGTGCTATGTTTATAGAAAAAAATTAGGAAAAATCCACTAATCCGCCAGCGCAGCAGAGACAGCAAAAACCTCTTCAGCATAATTATCAAGCAGCAATTTACCGCATTCTGTAATTGTAGCACCGGTTGTAATTACATCGTCCACAAGAATAATTCTTTTATTTTTTATTTGTTCCGGTTTGCGGAGCAGAAATGCATCTTTAATATTCACCTTACGCTGTTCAAGATTAAAAGCCGTCTGTGTGGATGTGTACCTTCTTCTTGATACCAAATTAGTCTTTACCGGCAGATTATGAATAGAGGCAATGCCCTTTGCAATAAAATCAGATTGGTTATAACCTCTTTCCGCTTTACGCAGGCTGTGCAACGGAACAGGAATAATGATATCGGCATTCCATGATTCAATTTTATCTTTCAACTGCCTTCCTACGAATTTGCCCAGCCGTTTACCAAGTAGAAATCCATTTGCATATTTCAATTGATGAATTATTTTCTGTATAGCTCCCTCATTCTCAAAAATAAAGAGGGACTGATAGCCCGATATAATTTTATCTTTCTTGAATTTTCTATCATACTCGCGTATTAATCTTTCACGAGATACTGTGGTTATTTCAGGGCGGCAAGAGAGGCAGAATAATTCTTCATAGGGAAGCAGTTTAATCCCGCATCTGTAACAGGAACGGGGAAGGAAAAAATCTGCAGCTGAAATTAAAAAAGGGTTCAATTTAAATTGTTATCCAACATAAATTTTGCCAAAGGCCTGTCGTTTAATTCAAGATGATTTACAAACCACTTTTCAATAGTTTCAAAAAAAGTATTCACATCATTTGTCGGTTTAGTATTAAGGCCGAGTAAATGCTTTTTAACCTTTTCATAAAACCGGGCGTGTTCAGCTTTGTGGGAAAAGAGTCCGGTAAATTTATGCATTACCATAAGCTCATCTTCAAAATTAAAATGATCATTGAGATTCTGCAGCAACGCATCTGAATATTTTTGGAAGTCAGCCTGTTTTTTGTCATAAACCGAATTCTGAAGTTTATCGGATAGCTCAATGAATTCTTTGTGCTGTGCATCCATTGAATCAAAACCGGTTTCGTATGATTTATTCCAGTAAAAGAGAACCATCATTTTCTCCTTTCAAACATCACGTTTTTTAGTTAACCGTTCATAAGATTAAAGCTTATATATTATAATAAGCATTATTTTAATTTAACAAAATAGGGTATAAGAATTTTTTTCTATTTACCCGGGGTGTAACTGAAGAACAATAATGAAATAGGCGGCATCAAACTCATTATTATGATTATAAATCGAACATGAATGAAGCGGATTTTAACCGGTTTTCACAGATTACAAATCTTAAATAATACTTTTTGAGTCGGCCTAGTTAAAAAAAATCTATAATACTGAAGATTAAATGCTTTTAATTAAATTATCCAGATCCCATTTCTGTAAATTTTCAAATTCTGAATAGTCTGTCAGATCAAAATGAATTGGAGAAATTGAAGCATAACCATTTTTAACAGCAAATTGATCGGTATCCATTTCAGTATCCGTTTCAATTAATTTTCCGGTAAGCCAGTAATAGTCTTTGCCATACGGGTCAATATTCTTTTCATAAATATCAGCCCACTTTGATTTTCCCTGTTTTGTTATAACCGTACCTTTAATTTCGTCATAGGGCAGGTGAGGTACATTTACATTAAGAATAGTGCCGTTAGTAAGGCCATACTCTGCAACTTTAAATACAAGCATTTTTGAAAGCATACATGCATAATCAAAATGAACTGCTTCATGGTTTGCCACAGAAACTGCAATTGCCGGCACATTCATAATTGCTGCTTCGCGGGCGGCTGAAACCGTACCCGAATAAATTATATTTATTGCTGTGTTAGAGCCGAGATTTATTCCGCTTATAACAATATCAGGCGCTTCATTAAGTATATTTCTGATGCCTATTTTAATACAATCGGCAGGGGTGCCGTCAACAGCGTAACCGAAAAATTCTCCATTCTTAAAATGCTTTTTTACTCTAAGAGGATATTTCATAGTTATAGCATGTCCCACAGCGCTTTGCTCTGTTTCCGGTGCAACAATTGTAACATCACCAATTTCCCTCATTGCTTTTGCAAGCTCAAATATTCCGCGGGATTCTATTCCGTCATCGTTCGAGATTAGTATTTTCATTATTACCTTATTAAATATTATTCAAAAGAAAAATATATTTTAACAACGCCATATAAACAAGAAGAATAAGAAAAGATAATTTTCAGGGTGATGATTTACTGGTTTTTAAACAAAATATTTTGCTTAAAATTCATTTTCAATTGATTTTACAATCTTCAATTATTTCATTTTAGGTATCTTTAAATAGTCTTTAAATACCAGTCAAGGGATAGTGAAAAGGCCTGCAAAACATCTAAATCCCCCCGCATATCCTGTTATGATGAAGATTGCACAAAAAAGGAAAAACCGGGCATTACAACAGAAGTAGGTACTTAATTCAGATTAAATGGACAAAAATAGAGCAAATGAGTAGGAAATAGTGATTTTGTTTTAAAAAATTGTAGTCAAAATCTTGCTTTTTAAACTAATGGCAGTTAAATTTCATGCTCGATTAAAAATGGTGTGGACTAATTTGGGCGGACGCCGGAGTTGGAGAGCCGGGGCGGACTGTAAATCCGTTGGCAAACGCCTTTGGGGGTTCGAATCCCTCGCCGCCCACCAGGGTTCTTTAAGTATTGTTGAAATGCGGGAGTAACTCAGTTGGCTAGAGTCACAGCCTTCCAAGCTGTTGGTCGCGGGTTCGAGTCCCGTCTCCCGCTCATCACTGCTGATGTAGCTCAGTTGGTAGAGCACTTCCTTGGTAAGGAAGAGGTCACCGGTTCAATCCCGGTCATCAGCTCTTTTATCTTTGCTAATGCATAAACAGGTTTTAAGCTATTATGCAGTTTCCGTTGCGGGTTTTTTGTAAATTTGAAAAATTGGTGAATAAATGGCTAAAGCAAAAAATATTAGAAGCGTTATTATTCTCGAAAGCAGCGCTAACACAGGTTACAGATATTCTACTACCAAAAATAAAAGGAATCATCCGGGTAGAATAGAATTTAAGAAGTATGATCCTGTAGTTAGAAAACATGTGGTTTTTAAAGAGACTAAGTAAGATACGTCAGTGGCTCAATTGGCAGAGCAGCGGTCTCCAAAACCGCAGGTTGGGGGTTCGAGTCCCTCCTGACGTGCAAACGGAATAATGGTTTAACTATGAAAGAAAAGATTATTAATTACGTTAACGACATCCAGAAAGAGATGAAAAAAGTTACCTGGCCATCACGCGAGGAACTTAAAGAATCTACTGGTATTGTGATTGTTCTATGCCTGATTCTGTCGGCCTTTACTTATGTTATAGATATGGTTATTACGCAAATAATTAAAGGTATCTTTTAATTGGAAAATCCAACAGCAAGATGGTATGTCGTCAGAACTTTTTCCGGGCACGAAAATAAGGTTAAAAGCCTTATTGATGCCGAGCTGCGCGATAATGATGAATTAAAAGCGCGCATCTTCGATGTTCTCGTTCCTACCGAAAAAGTATTTGAAGTTAAAGACGGCAAGAAAAAAACCAAGAAGAAAAATTTCTTCCCTGGTTACGTTCTTGTTTGCGCAGATTTAGATATCAAGGTAAAAGATTTTATAGTAAATACACCTTCTGTAATGGGCTTTCTCGGTTCTCCTAATAATCCTAATCCATTGCAGCCCGATGAAGTAAAAAGAATAGTAGGCAGAATAACACAAAATGACGATGTTGAAAGAACGGAAACTATTTTCCGCTCCGGCGATTTTGTAAAAATCATTGACGGCCCTTTCAATAATTTTTCGGGTATTATCCAGGAAGTCAATGAAGAAAAAATGAAAATTAAAGTAATGGTATCAATCTTCGGCAGAAAGACCCCTGTTGAAATTGATTTCGTTCAGGCAGAATTGGAAAAATAAATATTATTAGTAGGTTAAATTATGGCAAAGAAAATAGACAGTTTTATCAAACTTCAGATACCCGGCGGCCAGGCTAATCCTTCACCACCGGTTGGCCCTGCATTAGGACAGAAGGGCGTTAATATTATGGAGTTTTGCAAACAGTTTAATGCAAGAACTTCAGATAAACAGGGATTGATTATTCCGGTAGTCATTACTGTTTTTTCCGATAAGTCATTTACATTTATTACAAAGACACCTCCTGCCGCAGTACTTCTTAAAAAAGCAGCTAAAGTTGAAAAAGGTTCTGCAGAACCGAATAAAACTAAAGTGGCTAAAGTTACAAGCGCACAGGTTAAAGAAATTGCACAGCTAAAAATGCCCGATCTAAATGCTTTCGATATCGAACATGCAATGAGCATGGTTGCAGGCACAGCAAGAAGCATGGGCTTCACAGTAGAAGAATAATTTTAAAGGTAAGACAATGAAATTGACTAAAAGAGTTAAGAGTATAAAAGTAGATAAGGCAAAAGAGTATTCTCTAGCTGAAGCTGTTAAGATTCTTAAAAATGTAAGTAAAGTAAAATTTGATGAATCATTAGATTGCGCTATCCGCTTGGGTGTTGACCCGCGCCATGCAGACCAGATGGTCCGCGGAACTGTTTCCCTGCCTCACGGTACCGGTAAACAAGTTTCTGTTCTTGTTATTGCAAAAGGAGCATTGGCTGAAGACGCATTAAAAGCAGGCGCAGAATATGCAGGCTTTGAAGAATATATTGAAAAAATTAAAGGCGGATGGGCAGATATAGACGTTATTATTGCCACACCCGATACTATGGCAGAAGTAGGCAAATTAGGAAGAACACTCGGTCCAAAAGGCCTGATGCCTAATCCTAAAAGCGGTACTGTAACAGCAGACGTTGCCAAAGCTGTAAAAGAAGTTAAAGCAGGTAAAATTGAATTCCGTGTTGAAAAAGCGGGTATCATTCATTCTACCTTAGGCAAACTTTCATTTACTGAAGAACAATTGGTCGATAATACAAAAGCATTTTTGCAGACCATTATTAAATTAAGACCGGCTTCAGCAAAAGGTACATATGTAAAGAGTTTATTTCTTTCAAGTACAATGGGCCCGGGCCTTAAGATAAATAAAGACGAAACAGTATTTGTAACTAAATAAATAAAAATTTTACGCACTCATATTTATAATGCTTCTAACAAAATAAATATCTGTAATTTGTTCAGGTGAGAGATGAATCGTAGTGAAAAAGATGAAATAATCGGGCAGATCAAGGAATTGGTTGAAGGCGCATCTGCAATCTTTCTAGTTGACTATGCAAAAGTCAATGTGCAGGATATCAGCAAGCTTAGAACCAGTTTTAGAAACGATGGCGTTACTTATAAAGTATTCAAAAATACTCTTGTTAAAAAAGCTTTGGCAAGCCTTGGCAAATATGAAAAACTAAATGATAATTTAGTTGGAATGATTGGCATTGCATTTGCGAAAGAAAATTACATAGCACCGGCTAAGGTCATTAAGAAATATAATGATGAAAAACAAAAATTTGTTTTTAGAGGCTGCTATATAGAGAACGAGTATTATGATGCAAGCAAGCTAGACGCTATTGCTACCATGCCTACAAAAGAAGAAATTATTGCCGCAATTATCGGCAGTGTTGCAGCTCCTGCTTCAGGTATCGTTGGCGCAATCAATGCAGTCATAAGAGACCTTGTAAGTGTTGTTGACCAGATCAGCAAAAGAGAAGCAGCTTAAATATTAAAAAATAATAATGAAGGAGATATAAAAATGTCAGAAAAAATTGCTGAAATTGTAGAGAAAATTAAAGCGTTGACTTTAGTAGAAGCTTCCGAATTAAAGAAAGCATTAGAAGAAGAATTTGGTGTTACCGCTGCTGCTCCTATGATGATGGCAGGCGGACCAGCTGCAGCTGCAGCCGCTCCGGTTGAAGAAAAAACCGAATTTGATGTTATCTTAAAAGCCGCAGGCGAAAAGAAAATCAACGTAATTAAAGTTGTACGTGCTCATACAGGTTTAGGCTTAAAGGAAGCTAAAGATTTAGTAGACGGCGCTCCTAAAGCAGTTAAAGAAGCTATTTCTAAAGACGAATCAGATAAGATCAGGAAAGAATTAGAAGAAGCAGGCGCAACAGTAGAAGTCAAATAATTGATTTTTACACGACATATAAAAATAGAAATTACTTAAGTGGTAAGGCGGTGTATTACGCCTTGCCACTTTTATTTACATTTTAGGATAAAATAATCGAGTTTTATACTCAAATAGAATTGGAGGTTTAGGTTGGAAAAGGTAAAAACCAATAAACAGAATAATCGAATTACTTTTTCTTCGATTAGTCCAGCCATTAAAGTTCCTGATTTATTAAATATTCAAGTTGAGTCGTTTGAAGAATTTTTACAGCTAAAAACTCCTCCTGCTAAAAGGCCAAATACCGGTTTACAAACGGTCTTTACAACTAATTTTCCTATTCTGGATAATAAGGAGTTTTACAGGCTTGATTTTATTGAATACAATATTGAAAAACCCCGTTTTTCAATACAAGAATGCGAAGAAAGAGGATTAACTTTTGCTGCTCCTCTTAAAGCCAAATTAAGGCTTTCTACCCGCGACGACGAAACCGGTGAATATGTTAACTCTGTTGAACAAGAGGTATATTTAGGTAATCTTCCTTTCATGACTGAAAGAGGAACTTTTATTATTAATGGAGCAGAAAGAGTTATTGTAACTCAATTGCACCGCTCACCCGGTGTTGCTTTCGGTCAGACAGTTCACCCAAACGGTACTCCTATTTTTTCTGCACGTATTATTCCATTCAAAGGTTCATGGGTTGAATTTGCTACCGATATTAACAATGTGTTGTATGTATATATAGATAGAAGAAAGAAATTCCCATCCACTACTTTACTGCGGGCTTTAGGTTTTGAAAAAGATGAAGAAATTTTAAACTTATTTAATTTGATTGAAACCGTCTCGGTAAAATCATTGGATTACGATAAATACACTGGCAGAATAGCCGCTACAGATGTTATTGACATGCAGACCGGTGAAATTTACGTTGCTAAAGACGGCGAACTTAACGAAGAAATTATTGATAACATCAAACGTTCCAGTTTGACTTCCGTTCAACTGATTAGTTTTGAAACTACATTTGATCAGGATTTAATTATAAATACATTGCGCAAGGATACGGCAAAGACTAAGGATGAAGCATTATTTTCTATTTACAGACAGCTCCGTTCAAGCGAAGCTCCCGATGCCGATACTGCATACAGTTTAATTGAAAAATTATTTTTTAACGATAAACGTTATGACCTTGGCGAAGTTGGAAGGTTCAGAATTAATGATAAACTGAATCTGAATATTCCTGAAGAAGTTAGGGTTCTTACAAAAGAAGATATTATTGCTATTATGAAGTATTTAATACTTCTTAAAAACGGCAACGTAAGCGTTGATGATATTGACCATCTTGGAAACAGAAGAGTCAGGACAGTTGGCGAACAATTAATGCAGCAATATAATGTTGGTTTGGCAAGAATGGCGCGTACAATTAAAGAAAGAATGAATATGCGCGATAACGAAAACATGCAGCCGCAGGATCTTGTTAATGCAAGAACCATAAGCAGCGTAATCAATGCATTTTTCGGTACAAACCAGCTTTCACAGTTTATGGATCAGACAAATCCTCTTTCTGAACTGACACATAAAAGAAGAATTTCCGCATTAGGACCGGGCGGTTTAACAAGAGAAAGAGCCGGATTTGAAGTACGTGACGTTCACCATTCTCACTACGGCCGTTTATGCCCTATTGAAACTCCTGAAGGCCCGAACATCGGTCTTATATCTTCTCTTACAATTTTTGCACGCGTTAACCAATACGGATTCCTTGAAACTCCATATAGAAAAGTTAAAGACGGTAAAGTTTCAAGTCATGTTGATTATCTAAGCGCTGATCAGGAAGATGAATTTACAATTGCACAGGCAAACGCTCCAATTGATGAACAGGGCTATTACACGCTTGACAGAGTAAAATGCCGTATGAGAGGCGAGTTCCCTGTTGTTGCTCCTTCTCAGGTACATTATATGGACGTAGCGCCGGCACAGATTGTAAGTGCTGCAGCCGCTTTAATTCCATTCCTTGAGCATGACGATGCTAACCGCGCTCTAATGGGTTCTAACATGCAGCGTCAGGCAGTTCCTTTAATGGTTACTGAAGCTCCTCTTGTCGGTACAGGTATGGAACAGAAAATAGCAAAAGATTCACGCTCTATGATTGTTGCAGAAGAAAATGGTATTGTAGAATTCTGCGACGCAAAGAAAATTATTGTAAAGTATGAAGTTGAAGAAACCAATGATGAAATTTTAGTTTCTTTTGATGATGAGAAAAAAGTAGAATATAACTTAAATAAATTTGCAGGCACCAACCAGGAAACCTGTTTTAACCAGAAACCTGTTGTAAGAACCGGACAGAAGGTTAAAAAAGGAGACGTTCTTGCAGACGGCCCTTCAATTGATAAAGGCGAATTAGCTCTTGGTAAAAACATCTCTGTTGCTTTCATGCCATGGCGAGGATACAACTTTGAAGATGCTATTGTATTAAGCGAAAGGCTTGTTGCCAATGATACTTTTACATCGCTTCACATTGAAGAGTTTGAACTTCAGGTACGTGAAACAAAACGCGGCGAAGAAGAACTTACCCGTGATATTCCAAACGTAAGCGAAGAAGCTACAAAAGACCTTGATGAAAACGGTATTGTACGCGAAGGCGCCGAAGTTAAGGAAGGCGATATTTTAATTGGTAAGATTACTCCTAAAGGCGAAACAGATCCTACTCCGGAAGAGAAATTGCTTAAAGCTATATTCGGAGATAAGGCAGGCGACGTAAAAGATGCTTCTCTTAAGGCACCTCCGGGATTAAAAGGCATAGTCATTAAAACAAGATTATTCAGCCGTAAGAGAAAAGATACTGATGCTAAAAAGATCGAAAAGAAATTAATGGATGCGGTTGATAATACTTTCAAATCAAAGAAAGACAGGCTTTATTCAAAGTTAGTTGAAAAGCTTAATAAGTTATGTTTAGGCAAAACTACTAACGGAATAAGAGATATTGACGGAAGCGTGGTTCTTAGAAGCGGTTCTACAATTAAAGATACTACCTTCACTTCAATTGAAGATTGTTCTAAATTAGATTATACACAGGACTGGTTCGATGGCAGAAAAACAAATGAACTGGTTAAAGCTTTATACAATAATTATTTCGTATTTGCATCAGAAATTGAAGAAGATTACAAACGCGAAAAATTAAAAATTCAAAGCGGCGATGAGCTTCCTCCGGGAATTGTTCAGCTTGCTAAAGTATATGTTGCCAAAAAACGTAAAATTCAGGTTGGTGATAAAATGGCGGGCCGCCACGGTAACAAAGGCGTTGTTGCTAAAATTGTTCCTGCCGAAGACATGCCTTACCATGAAGACGGTACTCCTGTTGACGTGGTGTTAAATCCTCTTGGCGTTCCTTCCCGTATGAACCTTGGACAGTTATATGAAACTGCTCTCGGTTGGGTTGGTAAACTACTTGGCGTTAAATTTGAAACTCCAATTTTTGACGGCGCAAAGTATGAAGACGTTGAAGAATGGCTTTTAAAAGCCGGTTTGGATAAAGGTAGTAAAGCATGGTTATATGATGGAAGATCAGGAGAAAAATTCCATCAGAAAGTAACATGCGGTTTTATATATATGCTTAAACTCGGCCATATGGTCGATGATAAAATTCATGCCCGTTCAATAGGGCCATATTCTCTTATTACTCAGCAGCCACTTGGCGGTAAAGCCCAGTTCGGCGGTCAGAGATTTGGAGAAATGGAAGTTTGGGCTCTTGAAGGTTACGGCGCTTCACACGTTCTGCAGGAAATTCTCACGGTTAAAAGTGATGACGTTACAGGCAGAGCTAAAATTTATGAAGCTATTGTTAAAGGCGAAAATTTACCGGAACCTAATTTACCGGAAGCATTTAACGTTATGATTAAAGAACTTCAAGGCTTAGGGCTTGATATTAAAATTAACTAAAAATTGTTTTGGAGAATGACATGAGAGTCAAAACTCAAGAAAAACAAATAAAACAAATAAATAGCCTTACAATTAGTTTGGCTAGTCCCGATGATATATTATCAAGATCACATGGCGAGGTTACAAAACCCGAAACAATAAATTACCGCTCGTTCCGCCCTGAAAAAGATGGTTTATTCTGCGAGAAAATTTTCGGCCCTGTTAAAGATTGGGAATGCGCTTGCGGAAAATATAAAGGTATCAGGTATAAAGGAATCGTGTGCGACCGTTGCGGTGTTGAAGTAACTCTTAAAGCTGTCCGCCGTGAAAGAATGGGACACATTTCACTTGCTGTTCCTGTTGTTCACATTTGGTTCTTTAAAGCTTTGCCATCTAAAATTGGTAATATCATTGGCCTTACAACTAAAGAACTTGAAAAAGTTATTTATTATGAATCTTATGTCGTAATCAATCCCGGGCCTACAGGCTTACAGAAGCTTGATTTAATTTCAGAAGACCAGTACTTCGAAATTTTAAATTCGCTTCCGCATGATAATGATTCTCTTGACGATTACGATCCTAAGAAATTCCTTGCTAAAATAGGCGGGGATGGTATAAAAGAATTATTAAAGAATACCGATATAGAAAAAACATTTCTTGAACTTAAAGCGCAGCTTGCTATTGAAACATCACAGCAGAAAAGAGCTGATCTCTTAAAACGCTTAAGAGTTCTTGAATCATTCCGCGAATATGAAGGGAAAGTTCCTAATAAACCGGAATGGATGGTTCAGAGTGTTATTCCTGTAATTCCTCCTGAACTCCGCCCTCTGGTTCCTCTTGAAGGAGGCCGGTTTGCTACATCGGATTTAAATGATCTTTATAGAAGAGTTATTATTCGTAATAACCGCCTAAAAAGATTAATAGATATTAAAGCTCCGGAAGTAATTCTGCGTAATGAAAAAAGAATGCTTCAGGAAGCTGTTGATGCTTTATTTGATAACTCAAGAAGAGCAAGCGCTGTACGCAGCGACGGCAACAGGCCTCTTAAATCTTTAAGTGATATGCTTAAAGGCAAACAAGGCCGTTTTCGCCAGAACCTTCTTGGTAAACGTGTTGATTATTCAGGCCGTTCTGTAATTGTAGTTGGTCCGGAACTTAAACTTCATCAGTGCGGACTTCCTAAAGATATGGCAGTTGAATTATTCAAGCCGTTTATTATCAGAAAGCTTATTGAAAGAGGTTATTACAAAACTGTTAAAAGTGCAAGAAAAGCAGTTGACAGAAAAGACCCGATGATTTGGGATATTCTTGAAAAATTAATTGACGGCCATCCAGTAATGTTAAACCGTGCTCCTACACTTCACAGGCTCGGTATTCAGGCATTCCAGCCCCTTTTAATTGATGGTAAAGCTATTCAGCTTCATCCGATGGTTTGTACTGCTTTCAATGCGGATTTTGACGGTGATCAGATGGCAGTTCATATTCCTCTTTCTTATGAAGCCCAGCTTGAAGCTTCGTTATTAATGTTAAGCAGCCATAATATTCTTTCACCGCAAAACGGAAGCCCTATCGTTGTACCAACTCAGGATATAGTTTTGGGATGCTACTATCTGACAAAACTTAAACCGGGCGCTATGGGCGAAGGAATGATTTTCGGTGATATGGATGAAGTTATTATTGCTTATAACTCCAAAGTTGTTGAACTCCATACAAGAATAAAAGTTAGGGTTGACGGCAAATTTATTGAAACAACAGTAGGCCGTGTAATCTTTAACCGTATAGTTCCTAAAGAAATGGGTTACATCAACGAACTTCTTATAAAGAAAATTTTCAGCGGACTTATTTATAAAATGTTTATTAAACTTGGCAATGTTGTTACTGCTAAGTTTCTTGATGATTTAAAAGATTTAGGTTACCGTTATGCAACTGCAGCCGGTATCTCTATTTCTTTCAGTGATATGATTGTTCCTGATGAAAAAGTTAAACTTATTGAAGATTCAAACCAGAAAGTATCGGAAGTATTAAGCGAGCATGAACAAGGCCTTATTACAGATGCTGAACGTTACAATAAAATCATTGACGTTTGGACGCATACGACAAATAACGTTGCACGTTCACTTATGGACCGTTTGAAAACCGACCAGGCAGGGTTTAACTCCCTCCACATGATGGTCGATTCAGGTTCAAGAGGTTCACAGGAACAGGTACGTCAGTTAGCAGGTATGCGCGGTTTGATGATGAAACCTCAGAAGAGTTTAACAGGGCAGTCGGGTGAAATTATTGAAAACCCGATTGTTGCAAACTTCAAAGAAGGTTTATCGGTATTGGAATACTTTATTTCAACACACGGTGCACGTAAAGGCCTTGCAGATACAGCTTTGAAAACAGCGGATGCAGGTTACCTTACAAGAAGGCTTTGCGACGTTGCTCAGGATGTTATTATTTCAGAAATTGACTGCGGTACAATCAGAGGTGTTAACGTTACTGCTTTGAAAGATGCAGAACTTGAAAGAGAACCTCTTGCTGAAAGAATCATCGGCCGTACATCTCAGGAAGATGTATATGATCCGAGAACTGATGAAATTCTTGTTGAAGCAGGTCAATTAATTGGTGAAGAAATAGCCGAAAAAATAGATGAAGCTACTATTGAATCAGTAAAAATCAGAACAGTATTAACCTGCGAATCTAAACGCGGAGTTTGTGCTAAATGTTACGGAAGAAACCTAACAACAGGTAAAATAGTAGAGATTGGCGAAGCTGTTGGTATTATTGCAGCTCAGTCAATCGGTGAACCTGGTACACAGCTTACATTAAGAACATTCCACTTGGGCGGTACGTCATCACGTATTGCAAGTCAGTCTCAGGTTGAATCGAACATACCGGGTATTGTAAAATTTGAAAAATTAAATTATGTAGAAAAAACAGATTTCTTCGGTAAAGTAAAAGTTGTTATCGGACGCAGAGGTTCTATCGGAATCTATGATCAGGATAACAGGCAGCTTAAGAAATTTGAAATTCCTTACGGTGCAGAATTAACCGTAAGCGATGAACAGGAAATTAAAAAAGGACAGCCGCTTTACAACCACGATCCTTACAATGCTGTTATATTAACAGATTTAAATGGTAAAGTAGTTTTCATAGATTTAATTGATAACAGTACTATTCAGCAGGTTGCCGATGAACAGACCGGCCACGTTCAGAAAGTTGTTATTGAATCTAAGGATAAGACTTTAACTCCAAGTATTATGATCAGGGATGATAAAGGGCACGAAAAAGTATTTAACATTCCTACACGTGCATACCTTTCAGTTGAAGAAGGGGAAACAGTACAGGCAGGAACGGTACTTGCAAAAATTTCTAAACAGACATCTAAATCAAGAGATATTACAGGCGGTCTTCCAAGAGTAACAGAATTATTCGAAGCCCGCAGCCCGCATGATCCTGCTGTAGTTGCAGAAATTGAAGGCAGAGTAAAATTCGGTGCAAAGAAAAAAGGTTCGCGCGAAATTATTGTAGAATCTTTAGACGGTACTGTTCAGAAAGTTTATAACGTATCTTACGGAAAACATATCCTTGTTCAGGAAGGAGATGAAATTCCTGCAGGTGAAAGAATTACAGACGGCCCGATTGATCCGCATGACATTCTTAAGATCAAAGGCCCGAACGCTGTTCAGGAATATCTTGTAAATGAAATCCAGGACGTTTACCGTTTACAGGGCGTTAAGATTAATGATAAACACATTGAAATTATTGTACGCCAGATGCTGCAGAAATTAAGCGTAATTTCAGCAGGCGATACTATCTTTATTGAAGAAGATCTGGTTGACAGAAATAAATTTATTGATGAAACCGAAAAAGTAAAAAGTATGGTATTTATTACCGACCCGGGGAATTCAAAATACAAGGCCACACAGTTGATTACTAAGGCCAAATTAAGAGAAATAAATACAGATTTAGCAAGAAAAGAAAGAAAACCAATTAAATCCCGCGATGCAGAGCCTGCTACGTTTGAAAATATACTTTTAGGCATTACGCAGGCGGCTTTATCTACTGAAAGTTTCATATCGGCAGCATCATTCCAGGAAACAACAAAAGTGCTTACAAATGCAGCCACAGAAGCAAAAGTGGATACACTAATCGGATTAAAAGAGAATGTTGTTATGGGACATCTTATCCCAGCAGGAACCGGTTTACGTAAATATAAACGGATAATTCTCAAGTCCGATGAAATTAAAGCAGCCGAAGCATTGGAAAATGAATTGGTTGAGCAAAAGACTAATTAATGTTCTAAACATATAAAAAAAATCAATATACTGAACTTGACAATTAAGTTCGATATATCTAAATTAAAAGTCTGAATTTTTATCGAAATTCAAATTTTGGAGGATTTACGTGCCAACAATAAATCAGTTGGTTAGAAAAGGTAGAGTTGTAGTAACGTCAAAGAATAAAGCACCGGCGTTAGATGCGTGTCCGCAGAAACGCGGGGTTTGTACTAGAGTTTATACAACAACACCAAAAAAACCTAACTCAGCATTAAGAAAAGTAGCCAGAGTAAGACTATCAAATGGAATTGAAGTTACAGCTTATATACCGGGCGAAGGCCACAACTTGCAGGAGCACTCTATTGTTCTTATTAGAGGCGGCAGGGTTAAAGATTTGCCGGGTGTAAGATACCATATTATCCGCGGCACTCTTGATACAAGCGGTGTGGAAGATAGAAAAAAAGGTAGATCTAAATACGGCGCAAAAAAACCAAAAGCTAAGAAATAACCATGAGAAAAAGAAGAGCAGAAAAAAGATATCTTAAGTCCGATCCTAAATACGGTGATACACTTGTTACCAAGTTTATTAATTATATGATGTGGGACGGAAAAAAATCAACTACCAGACAAATGGTTTATGATAGTTTTCAGCTTATTGAGCAGAAAACAAAAAAACCTGCTTTGGAAGTATTCAAGAAAGCAATTCAGAATGTTCAGCCTATGGTAGAAGTAAGAAGCCGCAGAGTTGGCGGTGCTACTTACCAGGTTCCAATGGAAGTAAGGCCTGAACGCAGAATAGCTTTAGCCTTCAGATGGATCCGCGTCTATTCACGCGATAGAAAGGATAAATCTATGGCTCTTAAACTTGCTTCAGAGCTTATGGCAGCTTCAAATAATGAAGGTTCTTCAATTAAGAAAAAAGATGATACACATAGAATGGCTGAAGCTAATAAAGCTTTCGCTCATTTTAAGTGGTAGTAGGGAAATAGGTAATAGGAATGTCGGTCAAAAGAGTAGAAATATCAAAAGTTAGGAATATCGGTATCATGGCGCATATTGATGCCGGTAAAACTACTACGACCGAACGAATTCTTTACTATACCGGAAAAGTTCATAGGATTGGTGAAGTTCATGACGGTGCCGCTACTATGGATTGGATGGAACAGGAAAAAGAAAGAGGAATTACTATTACAAGCGCAGCTACAACCGCTTTCTGGAAAGACCATCAGATCAATATAATAGATACACCGGGACACGTTGATTTTACAGTTGAAGTAGAAAGATCTTTAAGAGTTTTAGATGGTGCAATTGCACTCTTTTGCGCTGTCGGTGGAGTTGAACCTCAATCGGAAACCGTTTGGCGCCAGGCCGATAAATACGGTGTTCCGAGAATCGCATTTATTAATAAGATGGATAGAGTAGGTGCAGATTTCTTCAATGCGCTTCAGATGATGAAAGACCGTCTGCATGCTAATGTTGTTCCTGTTACTCTTCCTATTGGCGAAGGTGATTTATTCCGCGGAACTATCGATTTGCTGATTATGAAAGCCAGAATGTATAATGAAGATAATTTAGGTGTTACATTTGAAGAAATTCCCATTCCAACCGATTTAGTTCCATTGGCTAACAAATACAGAACTCTTATGCTAGAAGCTGTATCCGATGTTGATGATAAATTGTTGGAAAAATATCTTGAAGGAAAAGAAATTACAACTGAAGAATTGCGTAAAGTTTTAAGAAAAGCAACAGTTCAATCTAAGATTGTTCCTGTACTTTGCGGTTCTTCATTTAAAAATAAAGGCGTTCAAAGATTACTTGATGCCGTCATTGACTTTTTACCTTCTCCAGTTGATTCGCATGAATTAATTGCTCATCATGTAGATAAAAATGATCAGGTATTAATAAATATTGACGTCAATGAAAAATTTGCTGCTCTGGCATTTAAAATAATGACAGACCCTTATGTAGGCAAATTAACATTTATAAGAGTTTATGCAGGAACACTGCAGGCGGGTTCTTATGTCTATAACTCTGTTTCCAATAAAAAGGAAAGAGTTGGCAGAATATTATTGATGCATGCAAATAACAGGGAAGACCTTGATGAAATACGCGCAGGCGATATTGTGGCTTTTGTAGGTTTGAAACATACAAAAACAGGCGATACACTTTGCACTGAACATGATGCTGTAGTTCTGGAAAGAATGGCTTTCCCCGAACCTGTTATTGAAATTGCAATTGAACCTAAAACAAAAGCTGATCAGGATAAATTATCGGATGCTTTAGTAAAACTTTCCGATGAAGATCCTACATTTAAAGTTAAAGTCCATGAAGAGACAGGACAGACACTTATCAGCGGTATGGGCGAACTTCATCTTGAAATTTTAGTAGACAGGATGAGACGCGAATTTAAAGTTGAAGCTAACATAGGTAAACCTCAGGTTGCCTATAGAGAAACAATTAGGAAGAATGTAGAAGTTGAAGGCAAGTTTGTAAAACAATCCGGCGGACGCGGTAAATACGGTCATGTATGGATTGAACTTGGCCCTAATGAACCCGGCAAAGGTTATGAATTTATTAATGCCATAGTAGGCGGTACGGTTCCAAAAGAATACATACAGCCGGTATCGGTAGGAATTCAGGAATCTATGCGAAACGGTGTTCTTGCAGGTTATCCTGTTGTTGATATAAAAGTTAAATTATTTGATGGTTCTTATCACGAAGTCGATTCTGATGAAATATCATTCAGAGTTGCAGGCTCCATGGCATTTAGAGAAGGCGCCAAAAAAGCAGACCCTGTTTTACTTGAACCCTTAATGAAGGTTGAAGTAATTACACCCGAAGAATACCTTGGAGATGTAATGGGCGATCTTAACTCACGCCGCGGTAAAATTGAAGGTTTTACAGCACGTAAAGATGCTCAGGTAATCAGGGCTACGGTTCCTTTATCAGAAATGTTCGGATATGCAACAATATTAAGGTCAATGACACAGGGAAGAGCAATATACACAATGGAATTTTCCCGCTATTCAGAAGTACCCAAGTCAGTGGCTGCAGAATTAACTGAAAAGAGTCAGGCAAATAAAAGTTACAATGTTTAATAATTATTATAGTAAAATAAAATATTAAGGAGAAACAGATGGCTAAAGAAAAATTTGATCGTAGTAAGCCACACGTTAATATTGGAACTATTGGTCACGTAGATCACGGCAAGACAACATTAACTGCTGCAATCACTATGGCTCTGGCTAAAAAAGGATTATCTCAAATCAGAACTTTTGATAGTATTGATAACGCTCCTGAAGAAAGAGAAAGAGGTATCACAATTGCTACAGCTCACGTTGAATATTCAACAGCTAACAGACATTATGCGCACGTAGATTGTCCTGGTCACGCAGATTATGTTAAGAACATGATTACCGGCGCTGCTCAGATGGATGGTGCTATTCTCGTTGTTGCTGCTACTGATGGTCCTATGCCTCAGACACGTGAACACGTTCTTCTTGCACGTCAGGTTGGCGTTCCTAAAATTGTAGTTTTTATGAATAAAGTTGATATGGTTGACGATCCTGAATTAATTGAATTAGTTGAAGTTGAATTAAGAGACTTATTGAATTATTATGAATTTCCTGGAGACGAAATACCTATCATTAAAGGTTCAGCATTAAGAGCTCTTGAAGCAGGTTCAAGCGGTGCAGATCCTTCGGATGAAAGATATAATTGCGTATGGGAACTCATGGATGCAGTTGATTCATACATTCCTATTCCTGAAAGAAACATTGATAAACCATTCTTAATGCCTGTTGAAGACGTATTCTCAATTACCGGCCGTGGTACAGTTGCTACCGGTAGAGTTGAAAGAGGACAGGTTAAAATTCAGGAAGAAGTTGAATTAATTGGTTTAGGTATTCATAAGAAAACAGTTGTTACCGGTATTGAAATGTTCAGAAAAGAATTAGATTCTGCAATGGCCGGCGATAATGCAGGTATCCTCTTAAGAGGCGTTGATAAAAAAGAAATTGAAAGAGGAATGGTTCTTGCAAAAACAGGTTCTATTACACCTCATAAAATATTTGAAGGCAATGTTTACATTCTGTCAAAGGAAGAAGGCGGACGCCATACACCATTCTTTAATGGTTACAGACCTCAGTTCTATTTCCGTACAACAGACGTAACAGGCGTTGCTACATTACCCGAAGGAACCGAAATGGTTATGCCGGGTGATAGAATTACCTTGAAAGTAGATCTTATTTCTGAAATAGCTATGGAACAAGGATTAAAGTTCGCTATCCGCGAAGGCGGCAGAACCGTTGGAGCAGGTATCGTAACAAAGATTATTGAGTAATAAAAAATAAATGGAGGAAGCATTAGCTTCCTCCAAATAAATAAAAGTTTAAGTAAGGAGAAGTAAAAAGTGCCCGGTCAAAAGATTAGAATTAAGTTAAAATCATACGATCATATTTTGATTGATAAATCAACTGAAAAAATCATTAAGACTGTTAAAAGTACGGGTGCTGTGGTTTCGGGTCCAATACCGTTGCCGACAAAAAGAACTGTTTTTACGGTTCTTCGTTCACCGCATGTTGATAAAAAATCACGTGAGCAGTTCGAAATAAGAGCTCACAAAAGAATAATCGATATTCACAATTCAAACAACAAAACCGTGGATGCATTAAGCAAATTGGATATCCCGGCAGGTGTTGATATTGAGATTAAGTTATAAGGATAGAAATATGCCAGGTTTGCTAGCTAAAAAATTAGGAATGACAAATATTTTCGCTGAAGACGGTACAATGATACCTGTAACAGTATTACAAGCAGGTCCTTGTAATGTTATAACTGTTAAAACCAAAGACAAAGATGGTTACGAAGCTATTCAGTTAGGTTTTGGCGAGAAGAAAGAAAAACATGTTAGAAAGCCACAGCTTGAATATTATAAAAAAGTTGGTTTAAAACCGGCGGCAGTTCTAAGAGAATTCAGAAATTATGATGCTGCTAATTATAAAATTGGCGATGAAATTAAAGTTGATATCTTTGCCATCGGCGATAAGGTAAAAGTAGCCGGTAAAAGCAAAGGAAAAGGTTTTCAGGGTGTTATGAGAAGACATAACTTTGGCGGTGTTGGCGGAACTACACATGGTCAAAGTGACAGATTACGCGCTCCGGGTTCTATTGGTTCTTCTTCATATCCATCACGTGTTTTCAAAGGCCAGAGAATGGCCGGTAGAATGGGCTTTACCCAGATTACTGTCAGGAATCTTAAAGTTGTTAAAATTTTGCCTGATCAGAATATTGTAATGATTAAAGGCGCAGTTCCGGGCGCTATAAATTCAATTGTTGAAATAAACAAATAAGTTGGTTGAACGATGAAATTAGATGTATTAAAAATAGATGGCACAAAATCGGGCGAAACAATAGAATTATCAGATGCTATTTTTGCGGTTGAGCCAAATGACCATGTGATCTATCTTACTGTAAAATCTTATCTGGCTAATCAACGCCAGGGCACTCATAAGGCCAAAGAAAGAAGTGAAGTTCACGGCGGCGGTAAAAAACCATGGCGCCAAAAAGGACGCGGCGGTGCAAGAGCCGGTACGACTCGTTCGCCATTATGGGTTGGCGGCGGTTCCATCTTCGGGCCTAAACCAAGAGATTACAGACAAAAGATTAATAAAAAAGTTAATGCTTTAGCAAGAAGATCAGCACTTTCTTACAAAGCAAAAGCTAACCAGATAATGATTGTTGAAGACTTCAATTTTGAAGCTCCAAAAACAAAACAATTGTCCGAAGTTCTTTCTGCTTTACAGATTGCCGGTAAAAAGACATTACTTCTTACACCCGGTACATTGCAGAATGTTTACAGATCAGGAAAGAATATTCCAACAATGAATATTATTGAAGCTAAAAATGCTTCAGCATATGATATATTAAATAATCAGGTGCTCCTTCTTCAAAAGAGCGCTGTTAATGAATTAGTAAGTGCATTTAACTAATAATCGGTTGTATAATGCGTAGAATATTAATAAAACCCGTTGTAACAGAAAAAATGAATGCTATCAGCGAAGCAAGCGGCAAGTATGGATTTATTGTATCGATGGATGCTAATAAAATTGAAATTGCCAAAGCTATTAAAGCAAAATTTAACGTTGATGTAAAACAGATTAATACCGTGTGTTACGATGGAAAGACAAAGACACAATTTACTAAAAAAGGTAAATTCAGCGGTAAAAGGCCACAATATAAGAAAGCCCTCATTACCTTAAAGGAAGGGCAGAAAATAGATTTATTAAGCGAAGTATAGAGTGAATTGGAGTTTCTTAAATGGGAATTAGAAAATTAAAACCGAATACGCCAGGAACCAGATTTATGACTATTTCTTCTTTCGAGGAAATAACTAAATCAACTCCAGAAAAATCCTTGACCGTTGCGGTTAAAAAGTCAGGCGGAAGAAATAATCTCGGTAAAGTTACCGCTCGTCATAGAGGAGGCGGACATAAAAGAAAATATAGAATTATCGATTTTAAAAGAGATAAATTCGGTATTCCAGCAAAAGTATTTTCTATTGAATATGATCCTAACAGAACATCTTACATAGCTTTGTTAAATTATGCTGACGGCGAAAAGAGATATATTATTGCTCCTCAGGGATTGAAAGTTGGCGATAATATTATTAGCGGGTCAAAGAGTGAAATTAAAATTGGCAATGCAATGCCATTAAAAGATATTCCTTTAGGCAGTTTCATTCATAATGTAGAAATGAAACCGGGTAAAGGAGGCCAGCTTGGCAGATCTGCAGGTTCATCATTGCAGCTAATGGCTAAAGAGGGTAAAATGGCTCAGCTTAAAATGCCTTCGGGTGAAGTTAGGTTAGTGAGCGTAGATTGTATGGCTACTTACGGAGTTGTTGGTAATACAGATCATGAAAATATCAGTTACGGAAAAGCAGGCAGAAGCAGATGGCTTGGAATCCGTCCTCATGTTCGCGGTGTTGCAATGAATCCGGTAGATCATCCAATGGGCGGCGGTGAAGGTAAAACTTCAGGCGGCGGCCATCCGGTATCACCATGGGGCCAGAAAGCAAAAGGCCTTAAGACAAGGAAAAGAAAAAATCCATCAAATAAATATATTGTTAAAAGAAGAAAATAGAGTTGAAGTATGCCAAGATCAGTTAAAAAAGGTCCTTTTATTAGTGTCAAATTGTTGGCAAAGGTTAGAAAACTTAATGATACTAACCAGAAAAAAGTTATTAAGACTTGGTCCCGCACAAGTACAATATCGCCGGAATTTGTCGGTCATACTATAGCTGTTCATAACGGCAATAAAATGATACCGGTTTACATATCCGAAAATATGGTAGGTCATAAACTCGGAGAGTTTTCACCAACCAGAATATTTAGAGGTCATCCAGGAACAAAAGCTGAAAAAGCTTCAAAAGTAAAGTAATTGAGGAAGAGTAATGGAAGCGAAAGCGACACACAGATATATTGGTACATCCCCCAGAAAAATGCGTTTAGTTATTGATCTGATTAGGGGTGTCTCTGTTGACAAGGCAATTGACATTTTGCATTTTCACCCGAAGCATCCGGCAAAAGATGCCGAAAAAGTTTTAAGGTCTGCAGTTTCAAATCTTTTTAACAAAGATGAAGGTTCAAAACATGAAACTTCAGAGTTATTTGTTAAAGAAGCATTTGTAAATCAGGGACCAAGTATGAAACGTATCCTTCCTGCACCAATGGGAAGAGCATATAGAATGAAAAAAAGATCAAACCATGTGACCATAGTGGTCGCAACAAAAAGTTAATTTTAGGAGGAATGATTTGGGTCAGAAGACTAATCCTATAGGTTTTAGAGTCGGTATTATCCGCGGTTGGGATTCCAACTGGTTCGAAAGTAAAAGTTACGCAACTAAATTACTTGAAGATAAAAAAATTAGAACATATATCCGCAAAAGATTACAAAAAGCAGGTATATCTTCTATTATCATCGATAGGACTTCTAAAAACATTATATTAACCATTCATACATCACGTCCGGGTGTGGTTATAGGTAAAAGCGGTAAGGAAATTGCTCAGCTTGAACAGGAATTAAAGCAGATTACAGATAAAGAAGTAAAGATTCAGATAACCGAAATTAAAAGGCCTGAACTTGATGCTTACCTGGTTGCCGAAAATATTGCAAGCCAGCTTGAAGGAAGAATATCTTTTAGAAGAGCAATGAAAAGTGCAATTACATCGGCTATGAGAATGGGCGCTGAAGGTATAAGAGTTATGTGCGCAGGCCGTTTAGGCGGTGCTGAAATGGCTCGTACCGAACAGTACAAAGAAGGAAGAATTCCTTTGCATACAATTAGAGCCGATATAGATTACGGTACAGGTACAGCTCAGACAATTTACGGAGCAATTGGCGTAAAAGTATGGATTTGCAAAGGCGAAATTTTAGGTAAAAGATCATCCGAATAAAGAGTTTAGGGAGTATTTTCAATGTTAATGCCGAAAAGAGTAAAATATAGAAAATCGCAGCGCGGAAGAAGAGCCGGTAAAGCTACACGCGGCGCTCTTGTTAATTTTGGCGATTTTGGTTTAAAAGCACTTGAACCAGCTTGGATTACAAGCAGACAGATTGAAGCATGCAGAGTTGCTTTAACAAGAAAAATGAAACGTGACGGTAAAGTGTGGATTAGAGTTTTCCCCGATAAACCGGTATCTAAGAAACCTTTAGAAACTAGGATGGGTAAAGGTAAAGGCGCTCCTGAATTTTGGGTTGCCGTTATTAAACCGGGAAGGATTTTGTTTGAAGTATCCGGTATTGAAAAAGAACTTGCTCATGAAGCATTATTGCTTGCTGCTCATAAGCTGCCCATTAAAACTAAAGTCTGCGTAAGACCAGATTACGAATCTAAATAGAGGTAAAGCACGATGAAGATTTTTGAAATAAAAGAAATGAATTCTGAAGAATTACAGAAAAGAATAATAGAAGATGAAAAAGAATTGGTGGATCTTCGTTTTCAGCATGAGTTGAAAAGTTTAACAAACACTTCAAAGCTTAAAAACATCCGCCGCGATATAGCTAAAATGAAAACAGTGCTCAATAGCAGAATTATTGAAGAGCAAAAAAAGAGTTTAGGAAAATAAGGAGTAACTGAGTTAGATGGAAACAAGAAATCTCAGAAAAACAAAAGTGGGTGTTGTAGTCAGCAATAAAATGGATAAAAGCATTATTGTTGCAATAGAAAGACGTGTTGCTCATCCAATTTATAAGAAATATTTCAAGAAAACGACCAAATTGATGGCTCATGATGAAAACAACGAATCGGGAATTGGAGATGTTGTAAAAATTATGGAAACAAGGCCATTAAGTAAAAATAAGAAATGGCGTTTATTAGAAATAGTAGAAAAAGCTAAATAATACCGGGTCGGATAAGGAGAAGTTTTAAATGATACAAGAAGAAACCAATTTAGTTGTTGCCGATAATTCAGGCGCTAAAAAAGTGAGATGCATCCGCGTTTTAGGCGGAAGCAACAGGCGGTATGCCAGCCTTGGCGATGTTATCGTCGTTAGCGTAAAAAGCGCTATTCCGGGGGGCAACGTTAAAAAAGGTGAAGTTTCTAAAGCTGTAATAGTAAGAACAAAAAAGGAAGTTCGCCGTAGTGACGGTTCATACATAAGGTTCGATGAAAATGCTGCTGTTCTGCTAAATACTGCCGGCGAACCTAGAGGAACCCGTATTTTTGGCCCGGTTGCCAGAGAATTAAGAGATAAAAAGTTTATGAAAATAATATCCCTCGCACCAGAGGTTATATAATAAGGATTCGGGAAATGAAGATCAAAAAGAACGATAACGTTAAAATCATCAGTGGAAACTCCAAAGGGAAGACCGGTAAAGTATTGAAAGTTTTTCCTAAAGATAACAGAGCTATTGTTGAAGGCGTTAATTTGAGAAAAAGGCATACAAAGCCAAGTCAGAAAAATCCACAAGGCGGCATTGTTGAAAAGGAAGCTCCAATTAATGTTTCCAACATTATGATTCTTGATCCAAAATCTAATGAAACTACCCGTATTGGAGCCAGAATTATTATTGATGAAAAAACTGGTAAGAAAAAACATGCCAGAATTTCTGTAAAAAGCGGCGAAATGCTGTCATAAAATATTGAGGTTTGAATTTAATCATGGCAAAAGAAAATCAAAAAGCAAAACCGGAAAAGAAACAACAGAAACCAGCGGAATCTGTTAAGGAAACACCGGAAGTAATTGAAAAGGTTGTTGCCCGTTTGGGAATAACTTATAAAGAGGATATTGCTCCTAAGTTAAAAGAGAAATTTAATTATAGAAACGTAATGCAAATTCCGCGCCTTGAAAAAATTGTTGTTAATATGGGTTTAGGCTCTGCCGTTACAGATTCCAAAATTCTTGAGGAAGCTGTTAAGGATCTTGAAACAATTACCGGCCAGAAAGCAGTTGTTACTATAGCAAAAAAATCAATTTCTAACTTCAAGTTGCGCGAAGGAATGAAAATTGGCGCCAAAGTAACTTTACGGAAAGGAAATATGTATGAATTTCTTGACAGGCTTATTACAATAGCTTTACCAAGAGTACGCGATTTTAGAGGCGTTTCAGATAAATCGTTCGACGGAAGGGGAAATTATACCCTTGGAATTAAAGAACAAATTATTTTTCCCGAAATAAATGTAGATAAAGTTACAAAAGTTCTTGGAATGGATATTACCTTTGTTACTACTGCAAAAACAGATAACGAAGCTTTTGAATTACTTTCTGCATTTGGCGTTCCATTCAGAAAGAAAGAGAATAACTAAAAGGAAATTTATGGCACGTAAAAGTTTATTAGCAAGAGAAGTAAAAAAGAGAAGAATGGCCGAACAGTATGCTTCTTTAAGAAAAGAATTGAAAGAAAAAGGAGATTACGACGGTTTACAGGCTCTCCCTCGTAATTCAATGCCTGTTAGAATTCATAATCGTTGTTTAATCAGCGGCAGGCCAAGAGGCTATTATAGAAAATTCGGGATCTCCAGATTAGTATTCAGAGAGATGGCCTTAAAAGGCGAAATCCCGGGAATTAAAAAAGCAAGTTGGTAAAAGAAGGAGAAAGTTAAATGCCAGTTAGTGATCCGATTGCAGATTTATTAACACGAGTAAGAAACGCTGTGCGTGCACGCAAAAAATTTGTTGATATACCGTCTTCAAATATGAAACTGCAATTATCAAAAATTTTAAAAGAAAATAAATTTATAAAAGACTATGCTGTTATTGAAGATAATAAACAGAACGTGTTAAGATTGTTTCTTCAGTACGTAGACGGCCAGTCGTCAATTACCGGAATTAAAAGAATAAGCACTCCCGGTTTAAGGAAATATTCCGATAAAGATGGAATTCCTAAAGTATTGGGGGGCCTTGGTATTTCGGTTATCTCTACATCTAAAGGATTATTAACAGATAAACAAGCGAAACAACAATCTGTTGGCGGCGAAATAGTCTGCTACATTTGGTAAAAAGTTGCGAGGAATATAAGTGTCTAGAATAGGTAAAAAACCGGTAAATATTAAAGGGGTAACAGTAACCCTTAATGGAAATAAAATTACAGTTAAAGGTAAGCTTGGCCAGCTTGAAAGAGATTTTCATGCTAATATGAAAATTGAAATCAATGGTGAAGAATTAACCGTTATACGTCCAGATGATTTAAGATTAAATAAAGCTCTGCACGGTTTAACAAGAGCTTTAATTCAGAACATGGTTAAAGGAGTTACCGAAGGCTACAGCAAAGTATTAGATATTGTAGGCGTTGGTTACAGAGCAGAGGCTAAAGGTGCAAATGTATTATTCAGTCTTGGTTATTCGCACCCAATTTATTTTGCTCCACCTGAAGAAATTAAAATTGAAGTTCCTACACAAACTCAGTTAAAAATTTCAGGATGCGACAAAGAATTAGTAGGCCTAATTGCAGCAAAATTAAGATCATTCAGAAAACCGGAACCTTATAAAGGCAAAGGTATCAAATACAGTAACGAAGTTATTAAACGCAAAGCCGGTAAAACAGCAGGCAAATAAGGATTAGGAGATTTTTGAAAAATGTTTAAGACAGACAACCAAAAAAGAGCGCGTAAAAAAGTAAGGGTTAGAAAAAAACTTTCGGGTACTGCCGAACGCCCAAGAATTTCTGTTTTCAGAAGTAATAGTGAAATTTACGCACAATTAATAGATGACGGCAAAGGTGTAACAATTGCATCAGCATCAAGCCTTTCAAAAGAAATTGCCGAAGATATAAAATCGGCTAAAACTAAAATTGATCAGGCAAAAGTTGTCGGCAAATTGTTAGGTAAAATTGCAGTTGAAAAAGGTATGACCACGGCTGTTTTTGACAGAGGCGGTTACCGGTATCATGGCAGAGTGAAAGCTGTTGCCAATGGCGCCCGTGAAGGCGGCATTAAGTTTTAATGATTGCCGGATCGTCTAATGGCAGGACAGCGGCCTTTGGAGCCGTATGTGGAGGTTCGAATCCTCCTCCGGCAGCAAATAAAGTTAAGTATTTAATTTGAAAAGACGGAGTACAAATTGAAGCCCAAAAAAGTATCAGGATTAGAAAACTTAAAAGAAAAGATAGTCCATATTAATCGTGTTGCTAAAGTTGTTAAAGGCGGACGCAGGTTCAGCTTTAATGCTATTGTAGTTGTTGGCGATGGTAATGGTCATGTTGGTGTGGGGCTTGGTAAGGCAAATGAAGTAACCGACGCTATCTCTAAAGGAATTGACGATGCAAAGAAAAATGTATATAAAGTACGTGTAAACAAAGGTACAATTCCTCACGAAATTATTGGTAAATTCGGAGCAGGCAAAGTGTTAATTAAACCGGCTTCCCCCGGTACAGGACTTATTGCAGGCGGCGGAGTTCGTGCAGTTCTTGAATCTGCCGGTGTTCAGGACGTTTTAACAAAATCTCTCGGTTCAAGCAATCCGCATAACCAGGTTAAAGCTACAATGAATGCTTTAATGAATTTAACCGACGCTTTAACTATGGCGCGCAGAAGAGGAATGACTGTAAAAGAATTATTTAACATTGCTAATTGAGGATTTAAATGGCAAAGAAATTAAAAGTTACTCAGACAAAAAGTATAATAGATAGGCCGGAACCGCAGAAATTAACAATTAAGGCTCTTGGTTTAGGCAGGCCTAATTATATCAAAATGCACAATGATACTCCTCAGATCAGAGGGATGATCAGGAAAGTATCTCATCTTGTAAAAGTTGAAGAAGTTGAAGAATAAGAGGAAATAAATGGATATTCTAAGTAATTTAAAATACGCAGAAGGCTCTAAGAAAAAGAGAAAAAGAATAGGACGCGGTGAAGGCTCTCAGCATGGCGGTACCTCTACTAAAGGCGAAAACGGTCAGAGATCCCGTTCAGGCGCTAAATTCAGAGCATGGTTTGAAGGCGGACAAATGCCTTTGCAGAGAAGAATTCCTAAACGCGGTTTTACCAGCCCGTTTAAAGTTTATTATCAGGTTATAAATTTATCTAAGCTACAAAAATTGGTTGATGACAAGAAGGTAACAGACGGTGTTGTTAATGCAGTTGTTTTATTTAAGAATAATGTTATTTCTAAAGCTACTGCGCCTTATAAAGTTCTTGGTATGGGCGAAATTAAATCTAAATTAACTATAGAGGCTCATGCTTTCAGTGAATCTGCAAAACAAAAAATTGAAAGTGTAGGCGGAACTACTAAAGAGATTAAATTCTAATGGCAAAAGTACAAGAAACCTTCAGAAATATTTTTAAGATTCATGAGCTTAGACAGAGAATTATTTATACTCTGATACTGCTCATAATCGTGAGAATCGGTTCTCATATTACAATACCGGGTATTAATCCCGTTGTAATGAAAAGTGCATGGAATAGTGCTTCTTCCGATACATTACTTGGATTTTATGATTTCTTCGTAGGCGGTGCATTAGGCCAGGCTGCTATTTTCGGCCTTGGTATTATGCCTTATATAAGTGCGTCTATTGTTCTTCAATTGGCGGGCGCAGTTATTCCTTATTTCCAGAAGCTTCAGCGCGAAGGGGAAGAAGGAAGAAAGAAAATAAACCAAATGACCCGTTACGGAACGGTTCTTCTTTGTATCTTTCAGGGATTTGCATATTCAACCATGTTTATGGGTTATCACGCCGGTAATGTTCCTGCGGTAGCTTTTCCCGGAACAGGTTTTTTAATTACTTCTACTTTAATGTTAACTGCCGGCACTATCTTCTTAATGTGGATGGGCGAGCAGATTACGGATAAAGGCCTGGGTAATGGTATTTCACTTATCATTTTCATTGGTATTGTTGACCGTTTCCCTTATGCTCTTCTTGATGAATACAACAGGGGTCCAAACTTAGTACTTGAAATATTAGTATTCTTAGTTATGGGCTTAATAATTGCGGGTGTAGTTCTTGTTACACAGGGTACACGCAGAATTCCTGTTCAGTATGCTAAGAGAGTTGTAGGAAGAAAAGTTTACGGCGGAGTAACACAGTATATTCCTTTAAGAGTTAATACTGCAGGTGTAATGCCAATTATATTTGCTCAATCAATTGTTATGATTCCAAGCACAATTGCAAATTTCTTCCATAACAATGAATTTATTCAGAGGCTTGCGCAAAATTACTTTGCTCCAAGAACAGTACCATATACAATTATTGAAGCATTATTAATTATATTCTTTACATACTTCTACACTGCAATTGCATTTAATCCGCAGGATGTAGCAGAAAATATGAAAAAACAAGGCGGATTTATACCTGGCATAAGGCCGGGTAAACAAACCTCCGAATTTATAGATAATATTTTAACTAAAATTACACTGCCGGGTTCCGTATTTCTTGCAATCATTGCAGTTCTTCCTATATTTGCAGATAGATTGTTAGGAGTAAGTACAAGATTTTCAGGATTTTTCGGCGGTACAAGCCTTCTTATTCTGGTAGGCGTTGCCCTTGATACATTACAGCAGATTGAATCTCATCTTTTAATGCGTCATTATGACGGATTCATGAAAGCGGGCAAGCTTAAAGGAAGAAGGCAATAACTCTTTGATATTATGATTCTAATTAAATCAGCAAAAGAAATAGATTTAATAAGAGAAAGTTGTAAAATTGTTGCAGAGACATTACAATTGCTCAAAAAGCATGTAAAACCTGGTATTGCAACAATTGAATTAGATAAAATCGCAGAAGATTATGTAAAAAGCTGCGGTGGAGTTCCTGCTTTTAAAGGTTATTCGCAGGCAGGTTCGTTTGATTTTCCAGGTACAATTTGTTCTTCAATTGATGATGAAGTGGTTCACGGAATACCCGGCAGCCGCATATTAAAGGAAGGAGAGATCATTTCCATTGATATGGGGGTTAAGAAAAACGGTTATTTCGGTGATGCTGCTTTGACTGTTGCGGTCGGGAACATTTCTGAAGCAAAACAGAAATTAATGAAGGTGACTGAAGAGTCCCTTTATTTAGGAATTAAGGAAGCAATTGTTGCCAACAGGATTGGCAATATTTCCTATGCGGTTCAGGCTTATTGTGAAAGTAACGGATTCTCTGTTGTGCGCGATTTATGCGGGCACGGAGTTGGAAGAAGGCTGCACGAAGAACCAAGTATTCCAAATTTCGGCAGAAAAGATTCCGGGCCTGTTATTAAAAATGGTATGACTTTAGCAATTGAGCCCATGATTAATTTGGGTAAATACGATGTTACGGTTGCATTTGACGGGTGGACGGTTTTAACCGATGATGGTTTACCTTCTGCTCATTTTGAACACACAATAGCTATAGTTAACGGAAAGGCGGAAATATTAACGGTTTGCTAATATATGTCTAAACAAGGTCCAATAAAAGTAGACGGAATAGTCACAGATACTTTACCTAATGCACATTTTAAGGTAAAGTTAGATAATGGGCATGAAATTTTAGCTCATATTTCCGGTAAAATGAGAATGCACTTTATTAAAATTCTGGTTGGCGATAAAGTTTCAATAGAACTTTCGCCTTATGACCTTAATAAAGGCAGAATTACTTACAGATATAAATAAAAGAGGAATAGATGAAAGTTAGAGCATCTGTAAAAAAGATTTGCGAACATTGCAAAATAATTAAAAGAAAAGGCGTTGTTAGAGTTATTTGTAAAAACCCTAAACATAAACAACGTCAAGGATAATAAATAGGAGGTTATTGATTTGGCTCGTATCGCAGGTATCGATTTACCGAAACAGAAAAAAGCTTATATCGGGCTTACTTACATTTTTGGGATAGGACAATATTCTTCAATTGAAATTCTTAGAAGAGCAGAAGTAAATCCTGATAAAAAGGTAAGTGAATTAACTGAAGAAGAAATAGCTAGAATCAGGGCTATCATGACTGCTGATTTCAAAGTTGAAGGAGCACTTCGCAGTGAAGTTCAGCAAAATATAAAAAGATTGATGGATATAGGTTCTTATAGAGGTCTTCGTCATCGCCGCGGCTTACCAGTTAGAGGACAAAGAACCAGAACTAATTCAAGAACACGTAAAGGTAAACGTAGAACAGTAGCAGGCAAAAAGAAAACGCCGGCAAAGAAATAGTAAGTAAAAAATAATGGAGTTGTAATTTGGCAAAGGTTGTTAAAAAAACTAGAAAAAAGGTTCATGTCGATGCAATTGGCGTTGCTCATGTAAAAGCTTCGTTCAATAATGTAATTGTAACATTAACAGATATTTACGGAAATACAATTTCCTGGTCATCGGCCGGAAAAAATAGTTTTAAAGGTTCAAGAAAAAATACCCCATTTGCTGCTCAGGTTACCGCAGAAGCGGCTGCTAAAGAAGCTTATGATCTTGGGCTGAGAAGAGTTGATGTTTTTGTTAAAGGTCCTGGTTCAGGTAGGGAAGCTGCTATCAGAGCATTAAATACAGCAGGTCTGCAAATATTATCTATAAAGGATACAACTCCTATTCCACATAATGGCTGCAGGCCGCCAAAACGCAGAAGAGTTTAATTAGGGAGAAATTAGATGGCAAGATATACAGGTCCAAGCTGCAAACTCTGCAGAAGAGAAAAACAGAAATTATTCTTAAAAGGTAATAAATGCCTTTCGGAAAAATGCCCGCTTGAACAGAAAAATTATGCACCGGGCCAGCACGGCTTAACACGCAGAGCTAAGTTTTCTGAATATGGCGTTCAGCTTAGGGAAAAACAAAAAGTTAAAAGAATTTACGGGTTAATTGAAACCCAATTTCATAATTATTTTGAAGAAGCTGCCCGCCAGAAAGGCATTACGGGCGCTAACTTAATCAAGATTCTTGAAAGAAGATTAGATAATGTTATCTACAGATTAGGCTTTGCTCCTTCACGTAAATCTGCAAGACAGTTGGTTCTCCATAGGCATTTTATGGTTAACAACAAAATAGTAGATATTCCTTCTTACATTCTCAGGCCAGGTGATGTAGTTATTGTTAGAGATAAGAGCAAGAAACTTGATGCAATTCACAATTCATTAAGAAGAACAAAAGATAGTGTTTACAATTGGCTTAGTGTTGATAAAGCAGCTTTATCCGGTACCTTCTTACAGGTTCCCGAAAGAGAAGATATTCCGTTGAATGCCAACGAACAATTAATTGTTGAATTGTATTCCAAATAATATTTAAGTTTAAATTTAAGAGGATTTATATGAGCTATCCTTTTATCAAGATGCCGGAAGGCGTAATCCTTGATGAATCCGTTAAATCTCCCACTTTCGGAAGATTTTCTATACAACCTTTGGAAAGGGGATTCGGAGTTACTCTCGGTAATTCTTTAAGAAGAGTATTGTTATCATCATTAACAGGCGCCGCTTTCAATGCAATCAGAGTTGAAGGAGTTTTACATGAGTTTACAACTATTCCGGGCGTTGCCGAGGATGTTACTGATATTATCCTTAACATTAAAAAAGTTAGGATGAGAATTTTAAATAAGAAAACTACCAGTTTGGAAGTTTCCTTATCAGGCCCAAAAGATTTTACTGCTGCAGACCTTCAAAATGTCTGCCCCGATATAGAAATTCTGAATCCTGAACAGCACATTGCTACACTTAATCCGAATGCTAAACTTAATATGGAATTCAGATTTGGTGTTGGAAAAGGTTTTGTACCGGCTAATGAACAAAAAATTCAGGATCAAACTTTAGGAATGATTTTAATCGATTCAATTTACACTCCTATTGTTAATGTAAAATATGATGTTGAAAACGTACGCATCAATGAAAAAAATGATTATGAAAAATTGATATTGGAAATTTCTACCGATGGTTCAATTCCTCCGGAAGAAGCACTTTCTAATTCTGCAAAAATTTTGAAAGACCATATCAGCTTATTTATCAACTTTGAAACTGAACCTGAAGAAGAAAAAGTTGAAAATGAAAAAGATGCCGAACTTGAAAGAATGAAAAAAATACTTTCAACCGGTATTGATGACCTGGAACTCAGCGTCCGTTCACATAATTGCTTAAAAGCCGCTAATATTAAAACCCTTGGCGAACTTGTACGCAAAGATGAGAGCGAATTATTAAAATTCAGAAATTTTGGCAGAAAATCCTTAGCTGAATTATCGGATATTGTTGATCAGTATAACCTTGAATTCGGTATGGATGTCGATAAATACTTTAAAGACCAAAAAGAAACCAACTAAGAGATTTTTGAAAAGGTAGAATAATGAGACATAATGTAAAAGGAAGAAAACTCAAAAGAACTGCAAGCCACCGTCTTGCTACTTTAAGAGCTCTTGCAACAACTTTGTTGCGTTATAAAAAAATTAAAACAACTGTTGCTAAAGCAAAAGAAGCCAGAATTTTCGTTGAGCCTATTATTACAAGGGCAAAAGCTGATTCTGTTCATGCACGCAGAATTGTTGCTGAAGACATACATGATACAGCAGTTGTAAAAGAATTATTTACCGATATCGTTAAGAAAATTGGCGATAGGCCGGGCGGTTATACAAGAATTGTAAAATTAGGCCATAGAAGAGGCGATGCTGCTGAAATGGCTATGCTTGAACTGGTTGATTTTAATGACTTGGTTGCTAAGAAAAAAGCTGCTGCCAAGAAAAAAGGCGAAGCTGCTGCTGAAACAGTTGCGGCTCCGGTTGATACTTCAAAAGTTGAAGACGCAAAAGTCGTTGAAGAAACTGTTGAAACTAAACCTAAAGCATAATTTTAAGTTAAGTTTAACCAATCAGAAGAGTAGCTTATTAAAGGCTACTCTTTTTTTATTTTTATGAAAGAAATTAGATTTGTAAAAGCTGTTTATAAGTTAAGCGAACTTCCCGAACAGAAGTATCCTGAAATTGCTTTGTGCGGCAGGTCCAACGTGGGTAAATCTTCTTTTATTAATTGTCTTCTTTCATCTAAAGTGGCAAAAACAAGTTCGCTCCCCGGTAAAACCCGTTCTATAAATTATTATCTGGTTGATAATAAATTTTTCTTTGTTGATTTACCCGGTTTTGGTTACGCTAAAGTCTCTAAGGATGAGCGGGACACATGGCAAAAACTAATCGATGCTTATTTTAACGCCGGAAGAAATATTAAACTGGCTGTTCATTTTATTGACAGCAGGCATGAACCTACAAACCTTGATATAACCCTCAACGGATTTCTTAAAGGGCTTGGCCTCAAACATTGTATCATTTTAAATAAAGCAGATAAATTAAATCAATCTGAATTAGCTAAGGCAAAAAAGAATATCCTTCAACTGGCCCCTGAAATGGAGTTAAATAAGGACTTTATTTTGTTTTCCGCTATTAATGGGCTGGGTAAAAAAGAGGCTATAAAACTTATTAACAGTACAATAATTGCGTGAAATTTTAATAAAGTTTTATTATACTTAATATCATATTTTACATAATTTAATAACTAATTTTCATCACCTACCGGGTAACGATGGGAATATCAGTAAAAAATAGAAAACGTATTTTAACGTTTATATTAGTTACATTTTTTATTCTTGTTCTGTATTGGTCAAACGATGTGATATTGAGAGGGATAACCGCAGGTATATTAATTATATATATTGCATTTATTATTTTTCTTAGAGATTCTGTCCGTTCCAGTGAATTTGATGCTGCCAAACTCGAGCCTGATTTTGTGCCGGAACCTGCTCATGAACCTGCCGGTACACCATACCAGAGTAATGAAGAAGAAGGTTTTGAAATAATTTCGCCCAATAAAAATATGGAAATTATTACTGCCGAAACTTACAGGCCTGCTACACATTCCGGAACAAAAGATGTTTATAAACCTCCAGATTTCAAAAAAACTTATGATGACATTGCAACAGAAGAGCTTCCTAAAGGCTTAAGCCACGATGAAGAATTTACATTTGTATTGGAAAAAATTCTAAGTATTGCTAAAGATGCTTATATGGCTCATACAGCAGTTTTTTTCTGGTATAATAAAACTAAAAACAGGCTTACGCTTGAAAGGTTTGTATCAAGTTCGACGGCAATTAATAAACAAAAATTTGACCTGGAAGATGATATACTCGGCAAAATAATTACCAAAGAAGAACCGGAACTGCTATCGAGCATTAATGCAAATGCCGAAGGGGATATTATAAGGTATTATAATTACCTTCAGGGGATTAAAAGTTTTGTGGGAGTTCCTCTATTTTACAAGAAAAACATTGCAGGTATTTTAGTACTTGATTCTAAAGTTAATGATGCATTCGGCATAGAAACGGTCTATTCGCTCGGACGCTTTGTAAGGGTAATATCAATTCTTATTACATTGTTTGAAGAAAGATTTGCAGAATCCCAGGCTGAACAAAGACTAAAAATATTGCTCGGTATTTTAGGCGGCGATAAGAAATTTGTTACCGAAACAGATTTATTCTCCTCATTGGAAGAAGCCGCTGAAGCTCTAATACCATGGGATGCATTCACGTTTGTTTATTATAACCCTACGGAGCAGAAATTCAAAACTGCCAGAATAATAAATAAGACTTCTCTTAAATATATAGGTGAAAATTTAGAAGTTGATTTAAATGGCACTTTGGCAGGAAAAGCTATACTTAGCGGAATACCCATAAAGATTGACGATACTTCCGCTTCGGAATATAAAAGATTCTCCACTACCGAAGATGTAAGTTTTGACGGTTCTTTTGTAGCAATTCCGTTGGTATATGATGATCAGAATTACGGTGTGCTTTGTTTTGAAAGCTTAAGGAAGAATAATTATACTAATTCCGATGTGGCTTTTCTTCGCAATTCAACAAAGATATTTTCATTTATTCTTTTTTCATATTCCAGTGCATCAATACTGCGCAGTCTATTATCCGTTGATGTTGAAACAAAACTTCTTAATTATGAATCGTTCTGCATCCGCACAGCCGATGAGCTTTTCAAAGCAAAGGAACTTGATATCCAGGGTGCAATAGCATTAATTCAGATAGATGAATTCATTGAACAGGATACGTTATTTGACGGAAACCCTTTCCCTAAAGTACTGAAATCCATTGCAAAGATTGTTTCGGATGAAATGACTTCATTAAATATATTGGGCAGGCTGAGTGAAAAAGTTTTCGGAGTTTATTTCTTTAACGCAACGGCTAAAGATGTTTTCTTGTGGGCAGAAAAACTAAGAATTAAAATTGCCAGAAAACCGATTGCGGTAATTACAAAACAGACTACATTTACGGTTTCAATTGGAGTTGCATCTACATATAATAAAACGGATGTAAAAGACGTTATCTTCAATGCGGAACTTGCACTAAAAAAAGCCCTTGAAAAAGGGGGCAATACAGTTAAAAGTTTAAATTAGAAAGCGGCCTGCTGTGAATAATTTTATAATCCTCGTATTGGATGGAATGGGCGTTGGCGAACTACCCGACGCAGTTAAATATAACGATTTAGGAAGCAATACATTAGCCAATATGGCTAAATTCGTAGGCGGATTAAGAATACCAAATCTTGAAAAAGCAGGGATTGGAAATATTCTTGAATTGCAGGGAGTTAAAAAAGTATCAAAATCTTTAGCATCTTATGGGAAGATGTCAGAAAAATCAGTTGGAAAAGATTCTACATCAGGGCATTGGGAAATTGGCGGTATAATTGTAGAAAAAGAATTCCCCCTTTTCCATCAGGGATTTCCTAAGGAAATTTTAGATAAATTCATGTTTGAAACAGGAATAAAAGGAATTCTTGGAAACAAAGCTGCTTCAGGAACAGAGATAATAAAAGAACTCGGGGCCGAACATGTAAAAACCGGTTTCCCAATTGTTTACACTTCAGCCGATTCTGTTTTTCAGATTGCAGCGCACGAAGAAATTATTCCTCTTGATAAATTATATGAAATCTGTAAAATTACCCGCCATAAAGTGATGATCGATGCAAATGCCATCGGCAGAATAATTGCACGTCCATTTATTGGGGTTGAAGGCTCGTTCACCAGAACTACCAACCGAAAAGATTTTTCGGTTGATCCTTTCGGAGATACTATTCTTGATGTTATGCAGAAAGCCGGAATCCCAACGTACGGCATTGGTAAAATAAATGACCTGTTTAATTACAAAGGCATTCAGTATAGATTGCATACAAAATCTAATATGGAAGGAGCCGATAAAATTATTGAAACGGCAAAGAGTGTAAATAATTCTTTTATTTTTGCAAATCTTGTAGATTTTGATGTCTATTACGGCCACCGTAACGATCCTGTAGGTTATCATAAAGCCCTTCAGGAATTTGATGTACGCCTGCCGGAAATATTAAATTCGATAGACGATACTGATGCAATGGTAATTACTTCGGATCATGGAAATGACCCGACATCAAAAAGCAGCGATCACAGCAGGGAATATGTGCCTTTATTATTTTTCAAAAAGAAGGTACCTTCAAGAGATTTAGGCACAAGAGAAACTTTTGCTGATGTTGCACAGACAGTCTGCCATTTCTTTAGAGTTAATAATTTTTTAGCTGGAAATAGTTTTTTGTTTTAATAAGGCAGATTCTTTTTTTACTAATAATCAGTTGATTTAGTCAATTTCCCTCCCTTTTTGATAAGGTGAATTAAATAGGGTTTGGGGGTTTAAATTATGAAGTAAAAATAGTAGGTTTACTATTAGTAAATTGTGATTTTATGTTATGCCGGCGGAAATAAATAAAGTGGATTTTTAGTTTACCGGTGTGTTTCCGCTTTCTAAATATAAATAATAAAAGATATTTTTTTAGTCCGGAAAAATAAGAGGTTTTATTTGATTCTCGGCAGAGTAATTGGCACTGTTTGGTCAACAAGGAAAGATGAATTTTTAGTAGGGGCTAAATTTCTAATTGTGAGGCAGCTCGATCTGGATTATATGCCGAAAGAAAATTTTGTTGTTGCAGTTGATTCAGTAGGAGCCGGTGTAGGTGAAATTGTTCTGGTGGCACAGGGCAGTTCCGCACGCCAGACTGCATTTACACGCAACAAGCCGGTTGATGCAGTTATAATGGCTATAGTAGATAAGCTTGATATTTCAGTAAAGGAAACACTACAAGAATCTTTGAAGGAATAATGTACTTAGGAAAAGTGATAGGTACAATTTGGGCAACAAGAAAATATGAATCTACCGTGGGGTACAAGATGCAGTTTGTACAGCAGGTAAATTCACAAATGAAAAATATAGGAGATCCTTTCGTAGCTCTGGATACCATCGGAGCGGGTCCGGGCGAAATTGTATATTACGTTACATCTTGCGAGGCAGTTATACCGCTTGATGTAGATATGGCTCCAGTTGATGCTTCAATTGTTGGAATTGTAGATTCCATTTATTCCGAATCCCTATAAGGAGGAAACAGCTTGAAGATTCAAAAGCAATTTACGAACCGTGAAAGCCAGTCACTCGATAAATATCTTCAGGAAATTGGAAAAGTTGAACTTCTAACCCCTGAGGAAGAAATAGATTTAGCAATTAGAATTAAACAAAATGATAATTATGCCCTTGAAAAACTTGTAAAAGCCAATCTAAGGTTTGTTGTAAGTGTTGCAAAGCAATATCAGAATCAGGGACTGACCTTAGGTGATCTGATAAATGAAGGGAACCTTGGTTTAATAAAAGCGGCAAAACGTTTTGATGAAACACGCGGATTTAAATTTATTTCGTATGCAGTATGGTGGATTAGGCAATCAATATTGCAGGCTCTTGCAGAGCAATCAAGGATAGTAAGGCTGCCTCTTAACAGAGTAGGTGCTTTGAATAAAATAGGCAAAGCATACAGCACACTTGAGCAGGAATTTGAGAGGGAACCAAATGCCAATGAACTGGCACAGGAACTATCTATGGATGTTTCTGAAATTTCGGAACATTTGAAAATTTCAGGAAGGCATATTTCAATAGATGCACCATTTACTTCCGGCGAGGAGAACAGGCTTCTGGATGTGATTGAAAATGAAGACCAGCCCTCCCCTGATAATGCCTTAATGACAGAATCACTTAGAAGTGAGATTGAAAGAATACTTTCAACATTAAATGAAAGGGAAACAGAAGTAGTAAAACTATACTTTGGAATAAATAAAGACCATGCTCTTACTCTTGAGGAAATTGGTGAAATGTTTAATTTAACCCGCGAAAGAGTAAGACAGATAAAAGAAAAAGCCATTAGAAGATTGAGGCATGCCTCAAGAAGTAAATATCTAAGGGCGTATTTAGGTTAATAAATAAGGAAGCAAGATATTGAAAATTTTCATTAAAATATTCGTTGCCGTCTCTGTTTTTTTTATGTTTTCAGGCTGTTCAGCTACTACAGCATTAAGCCGCTACAAACCTGCACCATCCGGTAACAAGAAAAATGCGGCTGTAAAACCGGATACTTCTAAATATTCGCCGAAAAGGAAATTTACAGTTGAAGACATTAATGCCCTGGACAAAAAAAATAATGTTGTTTTGGATGAAGACGATGATGAATTTGATTCTGCAGCAGTTAATGAATCATATCTTGATAAAAGTGAAATTTTCGATCATGTAGCAAATATTTCAGGCAGGAATATTTCTTTTTCCTTAAGCTCAAAAATATTATCAGAGGCCGTAAGTTATCTTCATACTCCGTACAGATACGGCGGCAACACCGAAAAAGGTATTGACTGCTCTGCTTTTACCCTGAATGTTTTTTATAATTCCGTTGATATTAAATTACCCCGCAGTGCACGGGAGCAATTTACCGTAGGCCAGACAATTGAAAAAGGGGAAGAACTGGATTTTGGCGATCTGGTCTTCTTTAAAACAAAAAAGAGATCCTCTCCAAGCCATGTAGGTATTTATATAGGCAATAATAAATTCATGCACGCCAGTAAGAAAAACGGCGTCTCCGTTGCCACTCTTGATGAAAAATATTGGGCAACCCGCTACATGGGAGCGAGAAGGCTTGAAATAAAAGAATAAATTTTTTTTCGCGTATCCTGTTCTTTATTTAACTACTATATATAAAATATTTTCCAGAAATAATATTAATTTCAAGGAGTATGTATGGAGTTTAGAATTGAAACCGATACTATGGGAGAGGTTAAGGTTCCCACGGATAAGTATTATGGCGCTCAGACTGCAAGATCCCTAATGAATTTTAAAATTGGCGGAGAAAGATTTCCTCCGGAATTAATTAGAGCTCTTGGAATTGTTAAAAAAGCTGCTGCTATTGTAAATAATGAATTAGGTTCATTACCTAAAGAGAAATTAGATTTAATCCTTAAAGCAGTTGAAGAAGTTATTGAAGGCAAATTAAATGATCATTTCCCTCTTGTTGTTTGGCAGACAGGAAGCGGCACACAGACAAATATGAACGCAAACGAGGTAATTTCCAACCGTGCTATTGAAATGGCAGGCGGGGTTATGGGAAGCAAAAAGCCGATTCATCCCAATGACGACGTAAATAAAGCACAGTCAACTAATGATGCGTTCCCAACTTCAATTCACGTAGCTGCTGTAGAAGAAATTCACCGCCGCCTTATTCCAATGGTTAAAAAACTGCGCGATGCTCTCGATGCCAAAGCAAGGGAATTTAAAGATGTAATTAAAATTGGCCGCACCCATTTGATGGATGCAACACCATTAACGTTAGGAAATGAATTTTCAGGTTATGCCCAGCAGTTGACAAACGGCTTGGACAGAATAAATGATGCATTAAAAAGGTTATATGAAATTCCTTTAGGCGGAACAGCTGTAGGAACCGGTTTAAATGCTCATAAAGATTATGCCGTAAAAGTTGCTCAGAAAATTTCTGAAATTACTGGTAAACCATTTAAAACTGCTCCTAATAAATTTGAAGCAATGGCCGCTAAAGATGCATTGGTAGAAATGAGCGGTGTTCTGAAAACCCTTGGTGCTTCATTGCTGAAAATATCCAATGATATACGCTGGCTTGGTTCAGGACCGCGCTGCGGAATTGGCGAAATATCATTGCCTGAAAATGAGCCGGGCAGTTCAATTATGCCGGGTAAAGTTAATCCTACTCAGTCTGAAGCAATGACAATGGTTTGCGCTCAGGTATTTGGTAATGACGTTACAATTAATATTGCAGGTTCAAGCGGCAATTTTGAATTGAACGTATTCATGCCCGTAATTGCATTTAACGTATTGCAGTCAATTAAATTACTTGCTGATGCATGTGATAGTTTCTGCGATAATTGTGTTGTAGGCATTACCGCTAATCCTATCAATATTAAAAAACATCTTGAAAATTCATTAATGCTTGTTACTTCTTTGAATCCTGTTATAGGTTATGACAATGCTGCCAAAGTTGCTAAGAAAGCACATAAAGAAAATAAAACGTTAAAAGAAGCAGCAGTAGAATTAGGATTGATTACCCCCGAAAAATTCGATGAAGTAGTTCGTCCTGAGAAAATGATCTGATATTTATCCAACCTGCCGGCGCAGGTTATCTGCGCCGGTGCCATTTCTGTAAATTTCAATCTCCTTTAATCCAATAAGCCCTTTTCAGATGCATAAAATTTAGTGGATTTATTTTGTCATTGTTTCAATGAAATGTTTCTTTTAAATTAATTTTATAGACATACAGTTATGTATATAAAATTGTTTTAATAAAGACCTGGATTAAAATGAAGAAATTATTATTGCTTGTACCGCTTATCTTTGTATTCTCATCCTGCATAAATGAGCCCGGCAGCATGAGTTTTGCCACTGGAACTGTGAAATATGAGTCTATCGAAGGGGGATTTTACGGAATAGTAGCAAAGGATAATAGCGCCCTTGATCCTATCAACCTGCCCGATGAATATAAGATTGATGGTCTTAAAATAGAATTTTCCTATGTTACTAAGAACGGGTATTCAAGTATTCATATGTGGGGAACTATTATAGAGATAATTACCGTTAAGAAAATGAATTAAAAATTAATAATTTTACTAAATTTTCAGGAGATCATTATGTCTATACCAAATGTACCACAAAAGAGCCCTTTTGTAATTGCCACGAAACCGGGAACATATTATTGGTGCGCCTGCGGTAAATCATCAGGCCAGCCATTTTGCGATGGAAGCCATAAAGGCTCGGAATTTACTCCTATGGCAGTTGAAATAAAGGAAGAAAAACAGGTTGCATGGTGCGGCTGTAAACACTCCAATAATAAGCCATTCTGCGACGGTACGCATAAGAATATTTAATTTCAAACAGAAAGTAATAATATGGATGATACAGCAAAGCAGATCGGCAAAATAAATTGGGTTGATTTAACAGTTCCCAATGCCGATGAGGTTAAATCCTTTTATGAACAAGTTGCCGGCTGGCAGCCTGAAAGCTTTGATATGGGCGGTTATAATGATTATGTTATGAAACCGCCTAACTCTAATGAAGGCATCGCGGGAATATGTAATCTCCGCGGCAGCAACACCGGATTTCCTTCACAATGGCTAATCTATATTAACGTAAATGACCTAAATGAAAGCCTGGAAGCGTGTATTAAACTCGGCGGTAAAATTATTATTGAACCAAAAGAAATGCCCGGGAATGGGAAATATTCAGTTATTCAGGATCCTGCAGGTGCTGTTTGTGCGCTCTTTGAACCAATATAAAAGAAATTTATTTTTTTGCTAAATTAGATCCTCCATTCAACGATAATATAAATAGATTTAATAATTATAAGATTGATTTTTTTACTGTACTAACACGACTATAGGTATTAAAATGAACTCACTAAAAGATATAAATGAATTTTTCGCTTCTGAAAGAATTGCCATTGTAGGCGTTTCACTTGCGAAGAAAAAATTTGGAAATGTCATTTACTCAGAGCTGAAAAAAAAGAATTTGAAAGTTTACGGTATTAATAACAGAGCAATTGATAGATCCTCAAAAGATATATTCCCTGATTTCGATTCCCTCCCTGAAAAAGTAGATGCCGCAATTATTAATGTTTCCCCTAAATATGTCCTTGATGTAGTTAAAGACGCATATAAAAGAGGGATCAGGAAAATATGGCTTCAGCAGGGTGCTGAATCAATAGAGGCAATACAATATTGCAATGATAGGGATATAAACGTTATCCATGACAGGTGTGTTCTAATGTTTTCAAATCCGGAAGAATTTCCCCATAATTTTCATAGATGGGTATTGAAAATATTCGGGAAACTGCCTAAGAATGTAAATTAAGCTTTTAATTTTTTTTTATTACTGCTAAATCTTACCCTTAAATCTTGCCATATTTTTTGTATCTTTCGAAGGTAATTTATAAAGTAAACGGTTAATATTTCAATGGCCGATCTTAAAGGTATATTTGCGCTTTTTACTGTTTGCCTGCTTTTAGGGCTCATGGTTAATTTATCTATCTTTTATAAAAAGAAGAAAGTAATTCCTGATATTCTAATTCTTTCAGCACTTCTTTTGGTAAACCAGCTCATAGAATTTATTACATCATTTAGCGGAATAAACTTAATCTTCATAAACTTCCTGTATATACAGTCGTTTAATTTTACGGTATCGTTATCGGGCTATTATCTGCTAAAACAAATTCAGCCGGAATCAAACCAGAACTGGAAAGCATTCCTTCTAACCATGATGTTATTTCTCTATGGTATTTTTCAAATGTCCTCGTTTAATTTAATTGCACCGGGATTCTTCTTTACCTCATACAGATACTTTGCATCATATTTTGCAAGCCAGGCTGTTCTAATTATAAATATACTTTACCCATTATTTTTTCTTATTAAATATTTATATGTGAACAAAGAAATAAGAAGCCGGGCTCATTATAAAGTTCTATTTGCGGGATATATAATACCGGTGATTGTATTCACTATTGTATCACTGGCCTCAATTGATGCAATTCTATTTTTTGAAAGTTTATACGCAAAGCTGATGGTATTGAACATCCTCGGCTTTTCATTTTTTATCATGACTAAAAATAAGTGACTTATGCTAGAAGTAATCCTAAATATTTTTCTAATAATTGAATATGATTTTGTAATTGCGTTTAAAGCCGTAGCCCATGAAATGGAAGGGGGAGACGACAGGAAAATTAAATTCCTTAAAGATAATGTAAGAGATGATTACCCTCTTGCCGAATCCTTTGCCGCCCCTAAAAATAAGCATGCGGAATTTATGACTTATAAAAAGTTTGCAAGGCTTGAACAGCAGGGAATGCAATACCAATTATTTGAAGAAATATTTCAAAAATTTAATGCCCCTCAAAATCCAATTGTATGCGTTACGCCCGTGGTTAACGGCGAGATTTATTCGAAATAAAATTTAAATCAGAGAGAATATAAATGAACCCGAAACAAAACGAGATTGATTTACTTTGTATTAATACTATCAGAACTCTTGCAATTGATGCTGTACAGAAAGCAAATTCGGGGCATCCGGGTATGCCTATGGGTTGTGCGCCTATTGCTTATCTGCTTTATTCGAAAATTATGAAACATAACCCTGCTAATCCTTCCTGGTTTAACAGGGATAGATTTGTCTTATCCGGCGGGCATGGAAGCATGCTCTTATACAGCATTCTTCATTTAACGGGTTACGGGATCAGCCTTGATGATATTAAAAATTTCCGGCAGTGGGGAAGTATTACACCCGGGCACCCTGAGTATGGAATGACTCCCGGCGTTGAAACTACCACCGGTCCGCTTGGGCAGGGTTTCACAAACGCTATTGGTATGGCTTTGGCACAAAAGCACTTGCAGGCTAAATTCAATAAAGACAATTTAAACGTGATTGATCATAAAATATTTACAATGATGGGGGACGGCGACTTAATGGAAGGTATCTCCCATGAAGCAGCATCATTTGCAGGGCATAATAAACTTAGCTCCATTATTGCTATGTACGATAATAATAAAATAACTATTGATGGTGAAACTTCTCTTTCCTGTTCTGATGATGTTCAGAAACGTTTTGAAGCTTATAACTGGTATGTTCAAAAAGTAAGTGATGTTAATGATTTGGCCGAACTGGAAAATGCAATAAATAATGCACGCGCACAGAATGAAAAACCATCTATGATTATTGTAAGTACACATATCGGTTACGGTTCGCCGAATAAGCAGGATAAAGAGTCTTCGCACGGTTCTCCCCTGGGTGAAGAAGAAGTTAAACTGACTAAGAAAAATCTTGGTTGGGATGAAACTAAATTTTTCTACGTTCCCGATGAAGTAAAAGCAAGATTTGCATCATTGAAAGATACTTATGCAGGTTACGAAGCTCAATGGAACAGCCTCTTTGAAAAATATGCAGCTAAATATCCCGAAGAAGCAAAATTATTTAAAAATCTTGCTGCTAAAAATTTTGGTACGGAATGGAAATCAGCTTTACCTAAGTTTGAGGATTTGTCAAAGAGGATTGCAACGCGTGCTGCTTCGGGTAAAGTTATAAATTCAATAGCTAAAGTTCTGCCTTCGTTATTCGGCGGTTCTGCAGATTTAGCTCCATCCAACAATACTAAAGTAGATAATGAAATTTCTTTCTCAGCAGAGCATTATGAAGGAAGGAACCTTCATTTCGGCATTCGTGAACATGCTATGGGAGCAATGCTCAACGGAATGGCTTTATACGGTATGGTAATTCCATACGGAGGTACATTCCTTATCTTCTCCGATTATATGCGCCACTCGATTCGTATTGCCGCATTAAGCCATCTTAAAGTTATCTATGTGTTTACGCATGACAGCATCGGGCTTGGTGAAGACGGGCCTACCCATCAGCCTGTTGAACAGATTGCATCATTGCGTGCCATTCCATATTTGACGGTTATCCGTCCCGCTGACCCTAACGAAACAGCCTATGCATGGCAAGCTGCCATTGAAAATAACGGTCCTACTGCTTTAATTCTATCCCGTCAGGGAGTACCAACATATGACAGGACTAAATTTGCCCCTGCCGATGGTGTTCTAAAAGGGGGATATATTATGAAAGATACAACGGGCGTTCCTGACTTGATTATAGCCGCTACTGGTTCGGAAGTTGAGCTTGCAATTAAATCTGCAGAGCAACTGGAAAAAGAAAATATTAAGGTTAGAGTTGTTAACCTTGCAAGCTGGGAAATATTCGAAAAACAGAGCCCGGAATATAAAGAATCTGTTTTCCCAAAGAATGTTAAAGCCCGCATTTCAATTGAAGCAGCAGTTAAAATGGGCTGGAAAGAATATGTAGGTTCTTACGGAGAATGCATAAGCATTGAAAAATTCGGCGCCTCAGCACCCGATAAAATACTTTTTGAAAAATATGGCTTCACCGTTGATAATGTAGTTGAAAAAGCAAAGAATGTAATAAAGAATTGTAAGTAAATGTAATAACCTCTCCACCCGCTAATAACCTTTAGGCTGTACTCATGAGCATTTGGGCCAGCCTCAAGGTTATAGCCATCTACGAAATCCACAACATTACAGTTGATACAATTTTCCAAACATTATTTTCTTTCTTTAATATTATCAGCACACCTTCCGCATTTAGAAAATCTACAGAATATTTTCTGTAAACTATAGCCTGCGTATAATTGGAGTTGAATCCAACCCGCGACAATGAAACATTGCCATTCATATTGGGATATGTTTTTCTGAAAACTTTCCAGTAAGATAAGATGGAATCTTTTACAATACTTAAAATAGAATCTCTTGAAGTTCTAAACAGCGGGAATGAACATTTTATTGAGTCAACAGTAAAATGATGCTGCGCTTTATTCATCAAAAGATAATTACTAATTATTTCCTTGGAATCCCACGTTGAAAATTCCGGTTTAGAGTTAAATGCATAAACCAGTGCTTTATTAATGGATGCATTATCATGTCCTCCGGGGAAATCAGATACAGTGTTGTCAAAAATTACCCATCCATTATTTTGCTCACCTGAATGCAATGCTTCTAATATTAAACTATAAATCTGGTATTCATTGTCTCTTTGCATTTCTGATGTTGTCTGCCTGGTCTTACAACCTGCAAAAAATAATAAAAGAATAATTGGTAATATTTTTTTCATCTTTGTTCTCCTCTAATAACCTCGAGGCTGTCACCAATAGCTCATGTTGGGCAGCCTCAAGGTTATAGCCATTTAAATCCCCGGAAAAATATTTTCTGAAAAATAGAGCTTAAAATCTTTGATCCTGCCGTTGGAATTATCCTGCCGGGGCAGGTATTTTATTCCTGATACTTTATAAGATTTGCCAAGATCAATTACAAGGCTATGGGGATGTGCTGGACTTGCATCCTGCCACTCAGTATGCCAGAATGTAGTAGCCTGCAAATCAAAGATATTGTCTGCTTTACCGTCATCGCCGTTTAATTCTTCACTATCGGCATAAAGAATTTTCCATTCGTCGCGGGGTATTTCATTACCGTTTTCATCAAGTAAATATAGTTCTGCAATTGTTGTGTAAGGCTGGTTATTGATTGCATTAAGAGCTTCAACACAAAAATATCTGCCCTGCGTGGCGTTGAATTTTACAGTCTGCCATTCTTTATCATCCGGGAATGAGCCGGAATAAATTGGTTTTACATTTTCAAGTTTAAGAGTTTGTCCAGGTTTTCTATGCCTAAGTGCATCGGGATTTATTTTCAGGCTGTCAAGAATTGGTTTATCAAGCCCTTTTACAGATGCCTCTCCTTCATGCTGCATATCAAGAATGACAATCCTGTTGTTCCCTTTTTTAAGCCAGGGAGCGGGGACGTACATTGTTTGTGTAGGCCCAACGTTCCAGTACCTGCCGAGGCAATGATCATTTATCCACACGAGCCCTTTTGTAAATTTACTTAAATCAAGGAAAAAATCCCCCGTTTCTTTAAGAGTAAAATTAGAACTAAAATAAGCAGGGTAATCAGTCTTCTTAATGGTATTTTTTAATTTAGACGGAGCTTTATCGGAATAAGGAAATAAGAAAATTTCCCAGTTGAGAAGTTCGGTTTTTTTTTTGTTTTCGGTTAATTCAACTTTTTCCGAAATCCCTTTTCTGTCATGAATGTAGCCGCCGTAATTTACCCTTCCCATCGGTTCAACAAAAATATCAAGCACGGATTCTTTTTTTCTTTCAGGTATTGTACAAACATTCTGGCCTTTTCTTCTGTCAAGAGCTGCAATTAATTTGCCATCAAGCAGAACAAGAGCATAATCATGTACTTCTGTAATATTTAGAGTTGCTTTATTTCCGGCAGGGATAGTTTTTCTATACATGATACATCCGTACCCCTGATTCAATTTTTCCATGTTAACAGGGTGTTCTGATTTTATTCCTTTGCCGAGGTTATTAATTATTGATGCTGTTTGCTTGAAATTTATTTCAGGTACTGTAATTACCTTATTCCTTTTTGGAACGTCAGGAAGTTTTTCCCCCTTATCAAGATATTTTGAAAAAAGCTCTCTAAGTGCAAGATATTTGGGAGTATCCCATCCTGCTTCGCTGATTGGTGCATCATAATCATAGCTTGAAGTCTGAGGCAGGAAAGGAGGGCAGTTGGAACCGGACCACCAGCCGAATGTTGTTCCTCCATGAACCATATAAATACTGAATGATGCTTTATGATCAAGCATCCAGCCGAGTTCTTTTACTACTCCGTTCGTACTTCCGGTGTGGTGTTTTTGTCCCCATGAATCGAACCAACCGGGATAATATTCTCCGCACATCAATGGGCCTTCAGGCATAATTGCACGCAAATATTTGAATGATCCTTCCGGGTTGCCGCCGAAATTCACCACCTTAAAAATATCTTCGCGTCCGTCATTTTTTAATTGGCTTGGACCGTCGCATGTAAAGAAGGGGACATTAAAGCCGGCTTCTTTCAAATCATCGCGGAGTATTCCAATATATTCTTTATCATTTCCATAGCTGCCGTATTCATTTTCAACCTGCACCATAATTATTGGCCCGCCGTTGGTAATCTGCAAAGGTCCGAGGACGCGGCCAACTTCTTTCAGATATTTCTTGCATCTTTCAAGATAGTAAGGATCCTGGGTTCGTACTTTTATATCTTCCTTTTTAAGAAGCCACCAGGGAAAACCGCCGAACTCCCATTCTGCGCATGAATAAGGCCCGGGGCGGAGGATTATATTCAATCCTTCTTTTTGTGCAATCCTGCAGAATTCTGCTGCATCTGCCATACCGCTCCAGTTAAAATGATCCGGTTCGGGTTCAACATAATTCCAGAACAGGTAAGCACATACAGTATTCAACCCCATTGCTTTAGCCATTCTTAATCTATGCTGCCAATATTCTTTCGGTATTCTTGCAGAGTGCATTTCGCCGCAGCGTATTACTATCGGTTTGCCGTCATATAAAAATGATTCTTTTCCTATTTCAAATGTATGTTTTGCGTTCTTAGCTGCAGTTTGGGCAAAGCCCTGAACCGCAGTAAACAGAAATATCAGAATAAATATTTTTTTCATTTTTCAATCCTTAAAATAATTTTCATTAAACATTAAGAAATAACTTCAATTGGTTTCGTGGTTTTCCATGCGCCGCGTGTAAAATCAGGTACCTTAATTGAATTGCTGCTGTTAAGAACTGAAATTTCACTTAATTCAACAATGCTGCTCCATGTTGCCGCATCATAGACATCTTCATCAAGAGGCAGGCCGTTGCGTAAACAATAAATTAATCTGTAATCCATTATAAAATCCATACCGCCGTGTCCGCCGACTTTCTTAGCAAACTCGCCTATTCTTTTAGCAAGGGGATGCTGATACTTATCCATCATCTCTTTATGTTTTTCAGGGGAGAGCCATGATTCCGAATCAGGTTCAAAGGCAAGCTGTTCCTGAGGATATTTCCTTGCCATACCTTTAGTTCCGCTGATCATGTGAATTCTGCTATACGGATGGGGACATGTAGTATCATGCTGAATCATTATTGTCCGGCCGTTATTGGTTCTGATTAACGTAGTATTCATATCACCTAATTTATATGTCTGTTTCGCTTCGGGGGAAGATGCGCCGAAATTATTTACCGCAAACAATGACATGCCAAATTGATTAGTAGACATTGAAGTGAGATAATCCATTTTATCTCCCCGATTAATATTCATAATTTGAGCCACCGGACCGAGTCCATGAGTGGGGTATGGATTTCCTGTGTGCTTCATGCTGTATTTTAAGCGCCACATTCCCTGGTAACCTGTCTTTTCATCGAACTTTAATGAACGGAGGTCGTGTATGTAAGCGCATTCGCCATGGAGAACCTCGCCGAACAATCCCTGCCGTGCCATGTTAAGAGTTGCCAGTTCAAAGAAATCATAACAGCAGTTTTCAAGCATCATGCAATGACGGCGTGTTGCTTCCGAAGTATTTACAAGCTCCCAGCATTCTTTAATTGTTAATGCTGCGGGTACTTCGGTAACAGCATGTTTTCCGTGATTCATTGCGTAAACACAAATTGGAGTATGCAAAAACCATGGAGTACACGTATAAACCAGGTCGATGTCATTTCTTTCACATAATTTTTTCCACCCTTCTTCGCCTGAATATTCAATTGCTTCGGGCCTGCCTTCTTTTTTAACAGCTGCGTTAACAGCTTTTACTCTTTCAGGCAGGAGGTCGCACAGGGCTTTAATTTCTACACCTTCAAGCTTCATCATTCTTCTAACGGCATCAGGGCCGCGCATTCCTAATCCGATAAATCCTATTCTAACAGTTGGTATTGGTTCGCATCTTAATCCTACAACATTCTTGTTTACCTTAGATAAAGTTTCTTTGTCTGAAAGATCAATAATTTTTTTCCCCAAAATCGGTACATTTGATAAGCTTAAAGCAGCACCGCTTAAGACGGCGGTTTTCAAAAAATCCCTTCTTGATGTACTCATAGCTTTTCTCTTTTTTTATTAAATGAATTTATTTATTGCTAATATTTTATTTTCATTTTACAAAATCATGCATATTGATAAACGGTTATCATAATTTAATAATTTTATTTGAAAAATATCAGGTAAAATTATTACAAGCTATGCGCTTAATAGGGGGACCATTCGTTGGGTTGAATTATTGTATGGTTATTTTTGATAAATGCGGACTTTGATTAAAGCAGAAAATATGCTGTAAGCTTCCGGAATGTTATAAAAAATTAGAACAATGAGGTAAATTCATTTTGAGGACAAAAGAGCCCCTTTTTTCTACTTTATAAATCAAAATAGATATTTATTTACACAAATTTCAAATAAAAGAATTAACTTTTAAGGTTAGAAATATTTATTTTGGGTAAATATGAAAAAAGCAATAATATCCGTTTTGTTTGTTTTATCCTTTTTTTCCACGGTTACGGCGCAGGAAGATACAACGTATGCACAAATTACCATAATTGATTCTTACATTACCCCCGAACTGCCTCACAAATTTGTGCTTTCTTTTTTTACGAGCGACAGTTGTTTTTCCTCCGTTAAGATTGAAAATAAATATTCCTTCAAAGTTTCCGAAAAACCGACTGATACACATAAAATTGAAATTGATCTCTCCCCGCTAAAATTTGATTCACTCCTGCTACATTATACTATTACAGCTGCTAATAAAAGCAATAAACAGTACACTCAAAGTTTCGAGGTTGTTCTATCCGATGAATCAATGCTTGTAAAAAACAGGAATCTTAATTTATTCAATGTCTGCTGTATTGGCGGAGTGATCTTTGGGCTGCCTTCTCCAACAATTATTTTCTCGGGAGATAATACCTATTTTGCCTTATCAAAAGAAATTCCATTATTCTCTTTTTATTTTTCAGGATACAGTGCACCTTCCTCATATATCGGTGTTGAATACAGGTACATTCCTAAATTCGACGCAAAGAACCAGATATCAATAGGGTACAAACAGATTTTCTATCCAAGATTAATTGAGTTTATTTCTCCCGGGGTTAATTACTTTAATAATTTCCTTGGCGGAAGCGGCGTTTCATTTGAAGCAACTGCCGGACTATTTAAATTCAATGATACTTTTACTCTGTTTATCCGCTACAGATTCAACCAATTTCTTGGAGATGACAAAAGCCATTTTCATGAAATTTCAATAGGGCTTTATTCAAGCTTTTTCTCATTAAACTTATAAAGGAAAAAATAACAGTAACTTAATATTAGAGGATTGTAAATTGTATATTAATACAGAAAATTTACAGTTCAGTTATTTATAAAATTATGCCTGAAACTATAACAGTAAGTGAATTAACCGGATTTATTAAACACACGCTCGAAGATAATTTCGGCGAGATTTCGGTAATTGGAGAAATTTCCAATTTCAAGGCTCATGTATCGGGGCACTGGTATTTTACACTTAAAGATTCAGGCGCACAGATTAGCTGCACAATGTGGAAGGGAATAAACAATTACGTCTTTTTTACTCCGCAGGATGGAATGAAAATTATTGCATCGGGGAGGCTTACAGTTTATCCCCCTAGGGGCAGCTACCAGATTGAAGTCCGCTCCATGAAACCTGCAGGTGTTGGCGAATTGCAAAAGGCCTTTGAGGAATTAAAACAAAAGCTGTATAACGAAGGGCTCTTTGATGAGGCGCATAAGAAGAAGATTCCACGCTTTCCCCAAAAGATAGGAATAATTACTGCCATAGACGGAGCCGCATTACAGGATATGATAAATATTGCAAAGAGGCGCTATCCCGTTGTGGAATTAAAAGTTGTTCCTACAAAAGTACAGGGGGAAAATTCAGCAGAGGATATTGTTGCAGGATTGAAATTTTTGAATAAGCAGAAAGACCTTGATTTAATTATCCTTGCCCGCGGCGGCGGCTCTCTAGAAGACTTATGGAGTTTTAACGAGGAGATTGTTGCCCGCGCTATATATGCTTCTCAGATACCGGTTCTTAGCGGTGTTGGACACGAAATAGATTTTACTATAGCCGATTTTGTATCCGACCTGCGCGCACCTACCCCTTCTGCAGCTATGGAAATTGCAACCCCCGAAATGTCCGAAATCATTGGTTTTATAAATGATTTTGTATATACTTCACATCAAAAGATTAAAGCCAAGAAGGATACATACAACAATAAAATAATGAATTTTATTAAATCCTATGGTTTTAGAGTTCCGCAGGATATTCTTAAAAACAGAACTCAATTACTGGATAGTATGTTCTCAAGAATGCAGATGGTTACTGATAATAAGCTCCTTTTTGAAAAAAACAGGCTTAATTTGATGAATAAACTATTGGAATCCAATAATGTGGATAATATCCTTAAAAAAGGTTTTGCTATTGTTAATCAGGATCAAAAAATAGTTACCCGCGGTATAACACTTGATGTTGGAAAAGATTTTTTAATTAAATTTTATGATAAAACAATAGAAGTAAAAAAATAATGGGAAAGAAAAAAGATGTGACTTTTGAAGATTCTCTGGTAAGGCTGCAGGAAATTTCAGACCAGCTTGAATCGGAAGATGTAGGGCTTGAAAAATCGATTGAACTTTATGAGGAGGGGATAAAGCTCTCTAAATATTGTTACTCGGTTTTACGAGATGCCGAATTAAAAATTACCGAATTAAAAAAAGAAATTGAAAACGAATTAAATAATACAGAAAAAAAATGATTGATAACTCCAAATACAAAATTCTATTTAAGGTTGATTCCCCAAAGGATATAAAGAACCTGAATATTGCAGAGTTGAAAACTCTATGCGACGAAATCCGCGAATACATGGTTGATGTAATTTCCGAAATAGGAGGCCACTTCGGCGGAGGATTAGGAGCGGTTGAACTTACGGTCGCGCTCCATAAAGTGTTTAATACACCTGAAGACCAGATAGTTTGGGATACCGGACATCAGGCCTACCCGCATAAGATAATTACCGGGCGCAGAGATCAATTGCCTACAATAAGACAGTTGAACGGCATCAGCGGCTTTTTAAAGAGAAGTGAAAGTAAATATGATGCATTCGGAGCCGGACATGCTTCAACTTCAATTTCCGCAGCCCTTGGTATTGCTGTTGCAAGGGATGTGAAAAAAGAGAAGAAAAAAGTTATTGCGGTAATAGGAGACGGTGCAATGACCGGCGGAATGGCCTATGAAGCCATGAATAATTCCGGAATTATTAAAAGCGACTTAATTGTTGTTCTAAACGATAACAGAAGGTCTATTTCAAAAAATGTATGGCAAATCTCAAATTATTTCAGCGAAATGATTGCACATCCCGAGTACAATAAATTCAAAGGTGCCATATGGGATTTGACCGGCAAACTTGATGATTTCGGCGACAGGATAAGAAGAATTGCTGCACGGTTTGAAGTCGGTATTAAATCCATGATTACACCCGGTATGCTATTTGAAGCACTAGGATTCAGGTATTTCGGGCCTATTAACGGACACAACGTTGCGGAACTTATAAAAATATTCGAACAAATTAAAGATTTAAAAGGGCCGATACTTGTACATGTTACCAGCGAAAAAGGAAAAGGATATAAACCTGCCGAGGAAGATGATTTAAGGCTTCATGCATCTACTCCGTTTGATAAATTAACCGGGGAAGCATTAAAGAAATCAACAGTACCTTCATATACAAAAATATTCGGTGAAACAATTGTTGAAATTTGTAAAGAGAATCCAAATGTAGTGGGTATTACAGCAGCAATGGGGGATGGTACCGGGCTCGATGCTCTGGAAAAAGAATTACCCGAAAGGTTTTTTGATGTGGGCATTGCAGAAGAACATGCTGTAACATTTGCAGCAGGTATGGCAACACAGGGAGTAATTCCCGTTGTTTCTATTTATTCTACTTTTCTTCAGCGCGGATATGATCAGATTATACATGATGTTGCGTTGCAGAAATTACATGTCGTATTTATACTTGACAGGGCAGGCCTTGTAGGTGCAGACGGGCCTACTCACCACGGATCATTCGATCTTAGCTATTTAAGGCAAATTCCCGGTATGGTTATTATGGCGCCTAAGGATGAAGCAGAGTTAAGGGATATGGTTTATACTGCAATATATAAATGTAAAGGGCCTGTTGCAGTAAGGTACCCACGCGGTTCGGCATTGGGTGTTGAAATAAAACCGGGCTTTACTCCCCTCGAAATTGGAAAAAGCGAAATAATTAAGGAAGGTAAGGACGCTTGTATTCTTGCTGTAGGCAGTATGGTAAACTATATGATTAAAGCAGGAAAATTATTAAGTGATGAAGGAATAGACTGTGAATTAATTAATATGCGTTTTATTAAACCTCTTGATGAAGATTTACTAAAAAATATTTTTACCCGTTTTAATAAAGTAATTACACTTGAAGAAAATTCCGTTGTTGGAGGATTCGGGTCCGGGATAGGTGAATTTATGACCGACAATAATTATAAATCCGATTTATTGAAGATAGGCTTGCCGGATGAATTTGTGCATCACGGAACACAGGCAGAACTTCACAACCTTCTGGAAATGGATCCTAAAGGAATTACAAAACGAGTTAAAGAATTTTTGAAAAAATGATATGGTAATTATGAAACAGAAAATTTTATTGGTCGATGACGAAAAAGACATTATTGAATTTCTTGAGTATAATTTAACCAGAGAAGGGTTTGATGTCATTTCTGCTAATGACGGTGTTCAGGCTATTGAAAAACTGTCTGAAAAACCTGATCTCATTGTCCTTGACGTACTAATGCCTAAAATGAATGGTTATGAAACATGCGCTAAGATAAGGGAAATTGATAAATTTAAAAATATTCCAATTTTATTCCTGACCGCCAAAGTGAGTGAATCGGATGAAGTGCACGGCCTTTCAGTGGGGGCTGATGATTATATAACAAAACCTATTTCTACTAAAAAGCTTATTGCGCGCATCAAAGCCAGCCTTCGCAGGGTGGAAGCTGATGATATTAATAAAAACAAACAGAAAATTAATATAGGGCCTATCTTTATTGATAAAGAAAAATATACGGTAAACATTGATAATAAACCGGTTTTCTTCCCTAAAAAAGAATTTGAAATATTATCCTATTTGGCAGCTCAACCCGGTAAAGTATTCCACAGAGATAAAATATTAAGCGACATCTGGGGTAATGATGTTCTTGTAATTGATAGAACTGTGGATGTACATGTGAGGAAAGTAAGGGAAAAACTTGGAATTTATGCGGATCTTATAGAAACTGTAAAAGGTGTAGGCTACCGTTTTAAAAATGTGGAATAAAACAAAAGAAAAATATAAGGCCTCCATCATTTTTCTCCCCTATGTACTAATAGCTGATGCAATAATTTATTTATTATTTCTTACTCTTACCGATATGCTTGATATTCAAAGAATGGAACTAATTCTTTGCATATTCATTTCCAACATTTTCCTGCTCTATAAATTAGGTAATAGAGGAAGAAATGAAATAAGAAAGATAAGGGAAGCAATTAAATCGATCAGGCTGAATGAATATAAAAATCAGAATGAAATAAAACTTGGGGGCAGTTTATCAGGGCTTGAAAATGAAATTCAGCAGTTGTTTGCCAAGGGGCAGAATGATCTTGAGAATATGAAAAAACTTGAAGTAGCCCGCTCGGAATTTCTTGGAAATGTATCGCACGAACTTAGAACCCCTATCTTTGCAATCCAGGGTTATGTAGAAACTCTTCTTAACGGGGCCGTAAATGACACAAAAGTTAATATTGGCTTCCTTGAAAAGGTTAACCACCATGCGCTTAACTTAAGCAGCCTGCTTAATGATCTTATTGATATTTCTATGATAGAATCAGGGCAGATGAAGATGAGTTTCAGGTATTTCCCTATTGGTGAATATCTGGAAGGCATAATAAATGATTTTAGCCAGATGGCCCATGAAAAGGGGCTCGAAATCGTTTATAAGCCCGTAAGAAGCGATTTATTGCTCTTTGGGGATAAAGACAGGCTAAGGCAGGTATTCGTTAATCTATTCACAAATGCAATTAAATACACAGAAAAGGGGAAAGTAGAGCTTGTTGTGGAAGAAAAAGAAAAGACAGCCCAAATAACGGTTAAAGATACCGGAATAGGGATCCCAAAAGAAGACCTGCCCCGCATTTTTGAGCGTTTTTACAGAGTTGATAAGGTGCGTTCCCGTGAAATTGGGGGTACCGGACTTGGTTTAGCCATTGTAAAGCATATAATTGAGGCTCACGGCTCTAAAGTTACTGTAGATAGTATAGTTGGGTATGGTTCAGAATTCTCGTTCAGGCTTAAAAAATGATATTTGGGCTTATATTTAATTTCAAACATAAATTTGACTTTAATTTAGCTATTTTATACATTTGAAACCCTAAAGTTTTTAGAAATTTGGAGGAATTGATGTTTGCGGTTGTTGATATAGCAGGACAACAATTTAAGGTTGAGGAAAATAATAAGTATTATGTTCCTAAACTTAAAGTAGAACCTGAGACTGACATTACTTTTGATAGAGTCCTGATGCTTTCAGACGAAAACCAGACTAAGGTCGGCGCCCCATTAGTTGCAGGCGTTACAGTTGTAGCAAAAGTTCTGGAACATGTAAAAGACGATAAAGTAATTGTTTTCAAAAAGAAACGTAGAAAATCTTATAGAAGATTAAAAGGCCATCGGCAGCAATTAACAAGAATTGAAGTAACAAAAATAGGATAGAATTCTAAGGAGTTTTATTATGGCACATAAAAAAGGACAAGGTTCGTCAAGGAACGGCCGCGATAGCAAACCTCAATATCTTGGAGTGAAACGCTTTGGCGGTGAAAAAGTACCCGCAGGATCTATTTTAGTTAGACAGAAAGGTACAAAATTTCATCCCGGCATTAATGTCGGCAGAGGAAAAGATGATTCCTTATTCGCTAAGATAGAAGGCTTTGTAAAATTTGAAGTTAAAAAAGATAATAGACAATACATTTCTGTTTACGAAGCAGCGAACTAAACTTTATTAAAATTTTTAGCATAAAAAACCCTCCCGTATTCCGGGAGGGTTTTTATTTTAAACCGCACTCTTACCTGAAAGTTATCATTACCTCTTAAATATCGGATCATTGAACCCATTCCGGTTTTTCTGTAGGTAGGGTATAGAGTATTGCACATTGAGTATAATTTCATACTAGCTTAGAATCGGCAATTTAGCGTAAGTTAGTTAAAAAATAGTGCAGCAGCTCCCCATAATATTTCGATGTAAGAATTGAAGAAGCTGTAAAGTTTCTTAACACTACCGCCATTATTGATGTCCCGCCATAGTTTTAATGCGACCGCCCACTTGACAGGCAATTAATCCTTAAAAAGAATAATTATTTGTAAGGAATTCGGCTTCCGTTGTAATATTCACCTAAAATTTATTTTCGCAGAGCATACATAGATTAATATTTCTTAATCATTTCTTAATTTTATCTTTATGTGTTTAAGCTATATTTATTAACAATTGAAAAAATATAATTCACAAAACAACATGAGAGGAACAAATGAAGAAATTATTAGTTTTATTAGTACTTGTTGCTTTTACAGCAACTGCCTTTGCACAGACCCAAACTGATACAAAAACAAAAGCAGTAAAAAAGGCTGTTACCGAAAAGAAAGTAGCAGATAAGAAAGTTGTTGCAGAAAAGAAAGTTGCTGACAAGAAAGTAGCTGCCGAAAAGAAAGTTGCTGACAAAAAAGTAGTTGCAGAAAAGAAAGTTGTTGCTGAAAAGAAAGTAGCTGACAAAAAAGTAGCTGCTGAAAAGAAAGTAGCAGACAAAAAAGTAGCTGCCGAAAAGAAAGTAGCTGATAAAAAAGTAGCTGCTGAAAAGAAAGTAGCTGAAAAGAAAGTAGCTGCAGAAAAGAAAGTTGCTGACAAAAAAGTAGTTGCAGAGAAAAAAACAGTAGTTAAAAAAGGGGACGCTCCTTTGAAAAAAGACGGTACACCTGATATGCGCTACAAAGCTAACAAAGATAAAAAACCTGCTACCGGTCCTACAAAAAAAGACGGTACACCTGATATGCGTTATAAAGCAAATGCAAAAGCAAAAGCAAAGACAACTACAGATACAAAAACCAAATAAATTGAGGTTTTTATTCAGTTAGAAGTTCTATTCTAATAGAAAATGTTTTTGTGGGAGAGTGTAATTGCTCTCCCTTTTTTTTATATCATTCACCTCTACTGCAATATGATTGCATGATTCCAGAAAGTATTTATCAGTGTACGTTTAAAGCTTTATTGTAAATGCCATTCTGTCCGAAAGCTAATGCCGTCGGCAATGCTGTATATATTTGTCGTTCATTTTTAACGGACGGATTGAAAAATTTATAATATCCATAACTTTAGCCACATAAAAAAACTGCCACAGTTTGACTGCGGCAGTTACCAAAGTTTATCAACTTTTTCAAATATTCAATCCAGTATAAAGGAATTAAAATCCCAATTTTTCCATTGCACCGACTAATTCTTTTACGGCATCAACTGAGAAATTCAATTCTTTCTGTTCCTGTTCATTGAGTGACAGTTCAACTATTTTTTCTATTCCGTTTTTGCCTAAAACTGCAGGCACGCCAACATAATAGCCTTTAACACCAAATTCGCCTTTTAGATATGCGCATACAGGAAGAAGCCTGTTCTGGTCTTTAATAATAGCCTCGGCCATAGTAATTGCAGCAGATGCAGGGGAGAAGAAGGCAGATCCGGTTTTCAATAATTTCACAATTTCACCCCCGGCCATTTTAGTTCTAACAACTATGGCATCCATAACTTCTTTAGCTTTTTCTTTGCTGTTATATTTTCTTTCAAGCATTTCCATTACAGGTATGCCGTTAACATTTGCATAACGTACTAAAGGAGCCATAGTATCGCCATGGCCGCCGAGTACCATTGCATTTACATCTTTTACTGAAACGCCTAGTTCCCATGCAATAAATGTAGCAAAGCGGGATGAATCCAGAACTCCTGCCTGGCCTATAACACGGTTTGTAGGGAAGCCGGTTATTTTTTGGAATAATGTAACCATTGCATCCAGAGGGTTGGATATAATAATTGCTATAGAATCCGGAGCATATAATTTAACATTCTCTGCAACGGTTTTCATAATCTGGGCATTAGTAGTAAGAAGGTCATCGCGGCTCATACCCGGTTTTCTGGGAAGCCCGGCTGTTACTATTACAAGGTCAGCGCCTTTAATATCTTCATACTTGTTTGTGCCTTTTAGTATTGCGTCAAAGCCTTCTACGCGTGAAGCTTCAGAAATATCAAGCATTTTGCCCATCGGCAAATCTTCAACTATATCATAAAGAACTACATCGCCAAGTTCTTTCATAGCAATTAGTTGGGCAAGAACGCCGCCAATTTGGCCTCCGCCAATTAATGCAATTTTTTTACGGGACATAAGAACTCCATTTTAATTTAAATTAATTGTTTCTTTTTATAACACTAAAAATTCAAAAACAATTCAGCAAACTGAAAACTTTTTACTTAAGAGAAACGACAAGAATAGTTTCTGTGCCTTCCGGAGAAAAATTATACCTAAGGTCTTTAAGGAATGAACGCATAATATGAATACCGCGTCCATGATCCTTTAAGATATTTTCGGGTTTGGTAGGATCCGGAATATCATTAATATCAAATCCTTCTCCCTGGTCTTTAAGGCTAATAATCATATCGTCATCGTTAACAGTAACTTTTAAAGTAACAATTTTGCTTTTGTCTGCTTTGTTCCCATGTAGTATGGAGTTTGCGGCGGCTTCGGAAAATGCAAGGGTGAGATCGTTAAATTTATCTTCATTTAGGTGAACTTCTTTAGCAATATTTAAAATATATTCTTCGGCAACGGGGAGTAATTCCGGGTCGCTTGGAATTTCCTTAATAAACACTCGTTCGCTCAAATTTCTCTCAATTTTAAATTACATAGTTAAAAATATAATTACATAGCCTGTAATTCAAGTATTTTAATAAAAATCATATGGCCCATGTCACTTTTAAAATTATGTTTGGAATTTCCCTTTTCAACCCGTTACCCGTTACAAATTCATACCATCCCAGGAACCTGAGATCGGCTTTATTATTGATAATATACTTAATTTCCGAGGTTGGCCCTATACTTTCATATTCTCCTATTCTGATTTTATCATTAGTGCTGTTTATGGTATATGTAGAGAGGTCAAAATAGCGGAAACCGAAAGAGAACATTAAATTAGAGACAAAGTAACCTATTTTCGGCTCAAACAATCTTTCATCAAGGTATCTTTCGGGACGTTCTGAAAAAGAGCTCCAGGCAAAACTGCCCTGTTCAGAAAGCTTTATATATCCGTTAAAAAGCAGCTTTAGATGCCCTGTGAAGGAATAAGAGGAAGAATCCCTGTAAATGAATTGCCTGAAGGAATAACTTTGAAGTGTGGGTATAAGATAATCAAAATCATAAGTTGTATAATTGGCAGAAACTTCGGCTGAATTTAAAGAAGAGAAATTTTTTACTGTAAAAAAGCCCGAACTTAAAAATCTAATAAACCGTTTAATGTTATTGTTTGCACTTTTTTCAGAATAGATATAAACTATTTTATTAAGGCACCCGTCAAGGCCGAAATCTATTTTGAAAGAAGAGCTGATCTTTTTTTCATAACCAATATGGCCGATTGAAAGGAGTTCATCCCTGTCATCATAATTATTTGTACTTGGCGTATCATATTTCAATTTGCGGTGAAAAATGCTGAAGGTAAGAAGATCATTATCGGATATATTCCATGCAGCGGAGAGGGAAACAGTCTCAGTTTCAGCCTGATTGTTTTTAGAATATTCTGTTTCGTGCCAGTTGTCGTATATAAGATAATCCACTCCTTCAATTTTTTTTGCATCATGCTTCTCTTCATATTGGTTATATGTAAACCTGAAAGCCGCTGTAAAGGAGGGGGATTTATATTCAATGCCTCCTGTTAAGTCAATCTTCAGCTCATTAATTTGAGTATCATAACTGTAAGAATTAGTAATTACATCGGGGGCATAGCGGGTATCGCGGTCAATAGTTCTCCAATACACCGATCCAACCGCTTCAATGCCGAATCCTGAAGTAAAAGGAACGGATTTGAATTTATCCTGAAGCATATAATAGGTCTCCGTCCTGCTCTGGATATTATTTGCTATATTGTATTCAAGAGCAGTTGCAGCATCGGCTGTAAAATAAAAATCTTTCCTTTGCTGAAAAAAGGAACCGGTAACAATATTCGTAAAAGAATCTTCAAAATTATTTGTAAGGTTAACAGTGAAGCTTCTTAATGTATTTTTCCGCGGGGAAATATCCTCATTCTGAAATTTTAATTGGGAATTAAGTTCAAAGTCACTTAACATTAAGGAGTTAACAGAAATATCAGAGCCGTAGATTGCCCCTTCATCGGTTTGGTCATTTTGCCTGTTTTCCGAAAAGCCCGCATAAGGTATTATTGATATATTGGCTAAAGGCTTGTAATGAAGATAAAAGTAAGAGTTAAAGAGAGAAGTCTTATTTATTTGTGTAACACGGTCATCGGCAAAAATAATATTATTCAATGCCAGACCCGCAGTTAAATTTGATAAAAGATTGTAGCCCCCGGTAAAAAACAGATTATGTTCATCTTTAATATTTTTTACAGAACTGTTTATAATAGTAGAATTGAAGATTTCCCGCGCACCAATGAAAAAATCATTGCCTGTAAAACCATATTTAAGAAAATTTGAAAATAGGTAAGTATCAAGCTGTTTGTCCATACCGATACTTAAAGTATTATTCTTGAAAAATTTAGGACTATAGTAATTGGTATCTGCAGCATCCTGGCATTTTAGTTCGGATTTAAGTAGAAAAAGGATGAAAA